>Ga0325411_1005792_pt1 | contig 13634 bp, 10 predicted proteins | sample PopdelMetagenome_13_FD_206181 | JGI IMG/M metagenome (GOLD analysis project Ga0325411, IMG submission 206181) | Populus deltoides microbial communities from Bellville, Georgia, United States - Xylem-PdIQD-R4 | ecosystem: Host-associated > Plants > Phyllosphere > Stem > Wood/Secondary xylem... | reverse complement strand
AAGAATCCACCATATTCGACTCGTGACTTTTTCTCAATTATACATACCTGTACACGAAGATGAATCCAAATGCATCCGAGGAACTTCTTGATAAATATTCTATCAACTTCTTAACTAGTCGAAATTGGGTCGAACAAACTTTGTTGGACAACCCACTTCAGCGAAATTCATATGGATGAGCTGCAAGAGCTGGCCTTAGATTAGGATGATTGGAGAAAAATCATGGATATTTCTGTGTACTTGACCACGAGAAGTACACTTTGAAATTCTTACATGGGGGTTTAAATACGGATGGCAATGAACAAGGGAACATATTAATCACTTTGTCTAGATAACATAACTGATTAACAAGAATGAAAAGTTGGTGCTTTTTCGGATGTTATTGACCAGGAGAGCAACCTCTTACTTGGGTTGAAGTCAACCAGTAAAATCCCTTTAAAGCAATGAAAATTTCCAAAGCGACATAATGAGTGGGCGTGCTCTCAAGGCCTCATCATGCATAAACTCTTACCACTTGTTTGGAGAGAGGCAGAGAGGCATATGCTTAATTAGAGGACTCCTTATGGAGGAAAAGGAAAAAAGAAGCTAGAATTGATAGCAAATACTTCTTGCTGACGGCGATTGATATAGTTTTATGTTTTAGGTGTTTTTTTAAAAATTATTTTAGGTTTGAAAAAAATATTAAAAAAATATTTTTTTAATTTTTAATAGTTTTAACATATTAATATAAAATATAAAAAAATATTTTAATATATTTTTAAATAAAAAATTATTTTAAAAAATAACTTTTATGACAATCTCAATCTCTTCCTATGATTTTGACATGCTATTGGCAGACTTGTCCTTTCTCATTAGGGTTTGATACTCTCACGGTTTCATTGCTTCACTTGTGACACAAGAAACCAAGGACATTTTCTTTTCATTGTCTCGCATTTCATATGATCACAAGAAAGAAAATAAACACTACGTCCTGTAAACCTTGAGAAACCCAAAACCAGAGTACTGATGCAGTTTTATGTGGGTGAATAATTAGGATTTACACTTTAAAATGTTGTTTGCAGACTAAGTAAGACAACATCATTGACCATGTGAGGCAAACATAAGCCATGTGAGGCAGCATTACTAGCGTGCAATATCCTTGGACCTCTACAGTTCCCGGAGCCAAAATTCTTTTACTTCTCAAAATACTACGTTAATTTTGGTCCCCTTTCGGTTGCTGTCCATCCATACTGGGACTCATGCATCAAATTAAGAAAATGTTCAATACATACGAAATATATTCATGATTTCCATGTAATCAATACACACGCACACATATATATTTCTGTATGCTGTAAAGTTTAAAGTCCCTTGATTATTTTTATTTTGCGATTATGGGGATGGGGGATTTTCATCATATTTATTTTGAACCTTTGGGTCTTCATTTCACCTTTAAAAGAAAGTGCTGTCAGATAGATATATCAAGTTGGCGCCTTCATGTAAATTATTTTTTTAAGCGGTGCACGTACTAACCTTGTTAGTATAAGCTAGTTATTTGACCTGTCACATATTGGATTATTGTTTTTAAGTAAATAAATAAATATATAGGTTTTTTTCAACGTGTGTTTTTGGATATAAAATTTTTTTTCAATCATAAACTAAAATGTTTGATCAAACATCTAATTATATAAACCGATATTTGATCAAGAAATAACTAAAATGAAAATATTAATTTAATCTTTTATCATGGTCTATTTACTCAATTATGTTTAATATTAATATTATTTCTTAGAATATTTTTTTTGTTTAATCAAATGATTATTTGTTTTGATAAAAGGTAAAAAAAAAAAAAAAGACTTTACAAAAACCAAATTGAACAAAACTATAATTCTCAACTACATATCAAACAACTCAATGTTGAATAATAAAATTAAAAAAAAAATTAATTTTTTTTAAAAAATAAAAGATTTTGGTCAACCCGAGTAAACTTGGTAACCCGACGACCATGAGTACAGGATTAGGATAGCTCCATAGAAAGAAAATTGAAAAAAATACACAAAAATCAATTCTAAAAAAATAAATAAATTTCAAGAATGAATTAATTGGAAAAAAAAATCAATTTTAAAAAAAATTTAAAAAAAGATCAAAGTCAACCCGTGTTAACTTTCAAAACTTGTGAAAGTGATCAAGAGATTGAGATTTCTTTATAGAAAGCAAACCCAAAAACAACAACAAAGCAAAATTCTCAATAAAAAAACATGTCAACTGATTAAACTAAAAAATATTAATTTAAAACAAAGCAATGAAAAAAAAACCCAAGTCAACCCACTAACTCCATGATCATGGATATAAAATTGGAATAACTCCATAAAAAAATAAAATAAAAAAGTCAAATATTGAAGAATGAAATTGAAAATACATCAATTTTATAAAATGTCCTAAAAAACATAAAATTCAACTCGTGTTAATCTTCAAAACTTGAGATCATGATCATAAGGCCTAGACCAACCCCATATAAGGCAAGAAAAAAACAAAGAAAAATTCTTAATAAAAAAATATTGAGGGATAAAATTGAAAAAAATACAATAATAAGGATCTAAAACAAAAAATAAAAAGAATATAATTAAAATTCAATAGAAAAGATAAATTAAAATAAAATGCTAAGGGATTAGATTGAAAATAAAATTCAATTAGTAAAAGGTTTAAAATAATCAAAGAATGAGAATCAAATTTGAAATACAAACTTGATTGTGATAGGGATAAATTTAAAGAAACAATCAATCAGAAAAGATAAAAAACAAATAACAATAAAAAAAATAATAACCAAATTAGATATAATAAATAAATAATAGGACATCTTCATATTTTGACAAGAAGAGAAAAGAAAATAGAAGAAAGAAAAAAGAGAGAGGTAATTATAGCCTAATTGTCGTTTCACCACACGGGCATTGCACCAATAAGAAAATCCTGAACCATTTGTCAAGTTCTTAAATAAGTAAGGCATCCGTATGTAATATACAATGTATATAATAACCAATGCAATGTTATGATTTTTTTAAACTGCAATAACCCAAGAAAAAACCAAAATGAATCAAATCATCAAGCAAAAATATCAATTAACACAATATAAAAAAATTAAAAAATAAATTATTAATTTCAATTATATCAAAAGATAAAATTGATTTTTTTTTAATTTTTTTTAAATGTATCTTCGTAGCTCCTGATATTAGAAAAGCACAAAGCACGCCTTTGTCATCTATAAACGACGGGCCGTATGCTTTTGACTTCTTGTAGAAAACATCAAACACTTGTAATGATTTTAATTTGGTAGAAGTGGCGAGTATTTAACTATCTTTCGTTTCTACAAAAATGATCAAAGAAAAGAAGATGTAGTTATTCCTTTACTGGATATAAGAAGCAGATAGTTTTATTTGACAGACGGGACGTAATATATCATATACGTACATGATCAATAGTGCGGTATGCCTTAGAAGCAACAATGGCCATGCATCATGTTCGCCATGATTATTAGTAAAGACCTTACAATTAATGGTCGAATAGGTGTTGATAGTTATGATGCAAGACTGCAAGATGAGATCATGACAGTTGAATTTCTCATGTGAATTTAATTTTCCTTTCTTACACACAAGATATTTATGCATGACTCTTGAGGGAGACAGTGGGAATAGAATTGACAGGCTAAAAGGGCACATTCCCTGATTGGCAATGCTTGATGGCCAACCATAAAGGAGACAAGAAATCCTCAGGCATGCATGTTGTTTGTTGGTTCGCTTTAGAAATTAAAAGGGAAAGACAGGGAAAAGTAAAGAACAAGCAACTTTGATTGACTGGCCTGTATTAGCTGGTTGATGCTTGACTTGGGAGTTGAGGTTGGCTTTCTCAGTCGACACAGTGCTCTCTGTGCCATTATCACTTCCTCAACATGGAAAAAGCCTCTTTACCCTTTTTTTTTCTCCTCTTTACTGCTAGCTGCCCTTACCTTGCAAGGAAATAATGACCAAACTACATAATAGATTTATGAATCCCCTACGGTTTTAGCTATGTTACTGCTTCAACTTGGTTCTGGGTGCCAAAACTCACTTGGTTGCATTGCACAATCTAAGATGTTGAGATGGTTCCAACTAGTTTTCTAGATTCTCTTGCGTGCTCACCTTTAGTTGACAATGCCCCCAATATCTATAGGGATTAGAAGGAACAATTCGGGATAGCACAAAATGCTCAATATGAAGACAGCACGCAAGCTTTCATAATTGCTAAGCTTTGTATACATGTCCCACGTGCTCTCAGCATTGTTAACATTTACAAAATCAACCTTTGCGACTAAATATTGATGGCTTAAGAACAGTCTACATCAAGGGGGAAAACAGCCATATAGCTATAGTTGAGCAATTCAAGAAATCTCTTCATAATTTGTTCAAAACATTGGAAGCAAATGTTAATTGCCTTTCTCTTTAGCTTTGTAGTTCTGGTATTTTAGAATTAAGTAGTTGTTCTGATTCATAACATTCTTTTGTCGGACATATATATAACGCTTCTGTTTATATAGATATTGGGACTTTTTTCGGTGGGATGGCCTTGCCTTGGAATTATTTCGCATCGCAAAGGCCAGTGCCTTGATCACAAAAACCATCGCGGTCCAGCAGTTTCTGAGGGGGAGCACTCAACAGAGGAGAAGAAGGCGTGCCATAAGCATTTCTTCTGCTGTTTCCGCAGCCTAAGCTTGCTCTGGTGCTTACCCCGGTAATTGGATTTGTGCCACTAGCATACTTGCAAAGAGCCTATATGACCAAACACGAGAAATAATCATATATGAACCAGTTAAGAATGGTAGTGTCGAATCTATGCATAATAATTAAGAAAATAACCAAGCAAACACAATAGGTGAAAACTTGAAATGACTGCTAAATTTACTCGTGAGGATTCACTTTTCCTCTATCCAGAATGTTGGTGAAAGTGATCAAATTTCTGAAACATTATTCATCACAGCTAAATTTGGGACTGCTACGAGGTGATCTGCTCATCTTATGAATTGCAATATTTAGATTCCAAGAGATTGAATTAGGGTATAATAGGCCAATCGATTGCAGTATCATACATAACAAAATGTCACCGCTCATCTCCTAGATATCAGAGGTGCTGCAGTAGAATAGATGTGTATACCAATCAGTTTTCTTCTTTTTACAAGACAAACTCTTGCAGACTTCAATAATTTCATCAGAAAAAAGGAAAGGTATGATCTAGACAAGAAGTATACCAACGTGCCATTGTGTCAGGATTAAGCCAACTGATAACAGAACATGTACTTAAACAAAACAAGGGTCCTAAAGTAATGCTTAATAAAGAAACTGAAAGAAGGAAAATATAAATTAGCAAGATATGTAGAAAACTGGTGGTGGAACCTCAAACGGTTGCCTGCAAGAGATACATTTGAATATCATTGTATAGATCAATGAAATCAAGTGGTTTATTAAAGCACCTGTTTCTGAGGAAGATCTATAACAGCATCACTGAAGTCAGCACCTGCAATCAGTGCACCTCCAAGATCACTGCGTGTGAGTACTGATCTAACAAGCACAGCATTGGTGAGGTTAGATTCATTGAGAACCTGTTGACACAGGCAGAATGTGTTTGTCAATCATTGCAATCCTTATCAATATGAAGAAGTGGAACCTTTCTTTCTTTTTTTTAATCAAAATGATTGAAACCAATGGATCAATTAGTCTTTCGTCCATACCATGCGATCCATCAATGTATCACTCAAATCCGCACCTGTTAATCAAAAGACATACAAGGACAATATGCAGCAAATTAGAAGGGAAAAACAGTACGCAGCTAACCAAATATATAAAGAACGTAAAAGCGCATGATAGAATTGTTTTGAAGGGCCATAGTTGTAGTTAGACCTTTAAAGTCTCAATGGCCTGTAACAAGGAGAGCCTATGAACAAGAGAGAAAAAAAAGCTTAGATAAGTGATTCTCCTATGCTGTTCCACGTACATGCGCTTCTTCGAATAATTTCACCAGGAAACAATCACACTTTGACATGACCATAGCTAAAATGGCCCAAGCTGACTCCACCCGGTAGTCCCAATCTCAAAAAACTATCGATCCCAATTTGGTTATGAGAAATTAAGAACCAAATGATTACACAAAAGTATGATGATCTAGATAATGAAAACATTCTTTTGGCTATTTGTCTAAAATTAAAACAACTAATTAATACCACTGGGATGTAGCCAGATGGATACCTATACCTACTAACTTCCTAAAACCTTAATCCTTGAGTCAGTCAGTATCAAGAGTTCAAAGTTCAAACATTTGCCACAGCTAAATAATTCATATATTGCTAGTCTCGACTGAAATAGTTACCCTTGCACTACTAAGATTATCAGTCATTAAATAAGAGAGTACAAATAACTTTCTGAATTTAATAAAAAAAAACTTTAATGATGGGAATTTGAAGGGTTTTTTTTCTTTTCTTAATTTGTCTTTTTGGTGAGAAGAGGGTTTTATAAATTATAATAAGGATTTCTCCTAATCAAACCCTCTCTACCACCCCCCCCCCCCCCCCCATTTTCTTTTCTCTTTCTTTACTTTTTTTTTTGCGACAAAACACCATAAATTTGATAAATAAACCCCTGAATAACAAAGCTGTCCGACTTATACACAGAGTCCAAATCTTGCAGGCCAATTAAGCAGTAAAAAGGAACTAAACCCTTGAATCCCGCATTGAAGGTTATTGGGTCACTTGGGTTTTCTTCATTTGCCATTTCTGTTTACATCATCCTCTTTTTTCTTTTTCTGTTTTTGTTTACGTTTCTCTTGTGACCTTTTTACTTGGAAATTTTTTTTTGTATTTTGGCTTTGCCTGTTGATTATGTGAGTTAAACAAACCAAAAAGACAGAAGCATCTTTGCATGACTCTATTCAGTATTGCTTAATTTTTAATTATCTAGTCTCTAGTTCTGTGATTGCAAGGCGTTACAAAGAAAAATATTTACTTTACAAGGATTAAGACAATTGTACTGTGCTTTAATTTAAATGATTTTTCATATTGAATAACGCGGGAATAAGTAAAGTGCTACGTGGGGTTTAGTCCATGATAGAAGTAAATGGAAGGGAAGGGATGAATCAAGGTAATGAATCCTGATTAGTTTGGGCTTAGAGTCATGGACACCAAAAGAATGCTGCGAGTACGCATTGATTTGCAGGAGCAGGATGTGATGGATTTCATCCGGTACTAGGGAAAGGAGGTGTGAAATGAGCTGTTTTGCTATAAATCACTAGAGCAAGAGGCTTACTTTCAGGCGACTGGAGTTATGTCGCTGGATCATCTTATGGTTACTTTGAAGTGGTACTACTACTAGTTTTACCTGTAAAATTGGCCTTATATGCAACTGCTTTCTCCAGGTATGCACCATTGAATGTTGAACCACTAAAATCAGATTCTCTCATATCAGCAGCTGTAAAATTGGCTCTTCTGCATCAGCCATTTAGATTTGCTTAGATACAAGTTGATCTAGAACATGTAATCACTATTTCTGAGTAGCAGAATGAACATGTAGCGGAATATGAAGTGTATTACTTGTTTTGCTCTGCTCGACATGGTAGTGGTAGAGAGTGGCTCATTTCTCGTAAAATACTAAATTGTGTGGTGGATTTTCTTGTCAATTAGGAGCACTTAATATTTGCAATTGGAAATTATGCTCTCATGGTTTCAATTTACATTTTCTTGATTGCTGGGGGGAGAAATATCTGGGGACTTCAAGGGGCAAGAGGAAAAATATGGTTTCCTTTTGCTCCTTCATCCCTGATGACAAGGTACCTCATCCACCCCTTGCAGTAGAACAAATACTTGCACCTAGATTTACTGTATTGTAAAGCTAAACCGCTCTGTTTTCTTTCCAACTCCAGTGAGATTTATTTGAAATCAGGGAGAATTACCTGAAATTTTCATTCAAATGCACTGCCTTTCTGCACAGCAACAAAACCAGAACTTCAATTTTCTGACTGACAGTACATCAGTATTTGCAGCACACGAGCATCATTAAAGTAAACAAACCTGAGATCTGCAGAACCAAATTGCGCTGCTGACCCTATACCAAATTCCCCACGCGTCTCAGCTTCAAACCTATTAAGATCAGCAACAGCAGGCAAATTACAAGAACTGAAGCTAATAGCTGCAGCTACCAATGTAGTTGACACTACCCTTGCCCAATTCTTGGCTTTAGCAGTTTCCACCTCGTACCCATTTTTGGAACAATCTTGCTTTTCAAGGGAAAGTCAGTTAGTTGGAAACTAAACAGGCTTATATAAATAACCAGGAGGATAACATCAGTCTTTGTTTCAACTTACCAGCAAATTGGTTTCCTCTTTCTGTGTCTAATTGATAAGCTATGCGGAAAGGCTTAGATAAAGAAAGAATACGATGTGGAGTGGAGATGTTAGGAGACTTAATGGACATCGAGGAGATAGAAGTGAAAGCCATTACAACGTGTTTCTTGATTTTTGTTGGAGAAGCTTAGGATGCAATGGAAGAGAGAGTGTGTGATGGAGGGATATGACAGGAACAGAAGAAGGACTGCTTCCTCTATCCACTTGTATTTTTGTATCGGCTAAGATGAGCACACGTGTGCTTTGTTATTTGGCCAGTGGGTTGCCACTTGTGTTGGTGTAACAATTTCTTGAATTCGTATTTTTTAAAAATTTAAAACTTTTTATTTAAAATTTAAAAGGCTTGGTGTGATAACATTTTGGACCCACCGGCCCAAAAATCTTAGCTTCCTTTTGCAGCTCTATGAATCTTTGGAGTGTTGGGCCTATGAACCTCTAAATGGGCCTTCTTCCATTCAAAATCGTCTTCCTATAGAACCATTTTAAACCCCCAAAATTATAGCTCTTGGGCCTTGTATAAATCTTGAAGACCTAAACATACCAACTGGGTCTTCCCAACGAAGTCCTGGCCTTAATATCCAAAATAACTGGGCCTCGATGATTTGTGGACTCATTTTTGGAATCTGGCAGTCTTCGAGTTTTCTAATAGGCCTTATGACCATTATTTAAATAAATCTGGGTTCGCTTTACTACATATAAAAAAAAAAAAAAACCTTAATTACGAATGTAATGTAACCGAGATTTCTCTTTTCTCGATGTCTCCTTCGATCGATTTACCTTTTTTCTCGTAATTAAAATTTAGTAATTTCATTAATTATCTTGTAATTACATCAATATTAAGACTATGAATAAAATTGCAATTTCATTTTTTTATTAAAAAAGATCAAATCTAATTTTTTTGAAATAAAAGAATATAGATATCATGTTCAAATTAGATTAGAGTGCATGAATGACTTACCATTAACTATGTAATTGATTTTTTATAGTGTTTATGAATTGTTTTATTAATATTTTCTGATGATGCTAGAAATTTTATCATTGAAATTTTTACGTGTTTCTAATATATTTTTTTTCTCTTGTTTTTCTTCCATGTCATTTTATTTCTAGCCATTAAAATATATTTTTTTCATGGTATTGAACATGCATGTTGATTTTTATATAGGATAATTATCTGAGAAAGGAATGGAAATTTGTGAGTTGTGCATGTAATATATATACATACATCATACCCAGTCAGTTACATATGTTCTTTATGTGCCTAATAATAATAATTATTATGTTATAATGAGAATCATTTCTATTACTGTGCTAGTTTAGAGAGAGAGAAAAGAAGAAAAGAACTCTGATGCATCGGGTTGGTGTCCTTGACATCCGAATTGAAAAGGAAGGCGAGGGGATTGATTGACGGAAAGTAACGGAAACCTGTGCTCCCTCGAACCCATCCATCCCTTTCGTGGGGGCATGTCTTTACGAGCGTTTATGTAGCCATACAGCAACATAACTGATCTAGGCAAGGCCTGTGGGGTTACCTAAGATAAAGGTCTCAGCCATCAATTCCAATCCCCCCATTAAACTCGTACGTGCGTGAATCACAGAGGATTGGGAGGCCAAGCCACACAAAGATCAGTTGGAGAGGCCAAATATATCAGACACTGCACCGCATTCAGTATCAGCTTTATCGGATTCTACACAACCCCACCACAAGGAGAGAGACGAAGAAAAGAGAGATATCCTCATGTCCCCACAAACAGCAACAAATAGCTCCTTGCAGGCTTTTACAGTGATGGCTTTTCCTCATTCGTACATTCCAAGCATCAATGCATTCATACTTGGATGCAGGCCAGCAAGGATGCATGCATCACTGGATCTGCAATGCGGTAACGGTTAGAATTTTTAAGATCTTTAATTTACTTCAGGTTCTCACGTGTTCAGTCCTTGAAGACGTGAGATGGACATGTAGGAATTGGAAGATATTGCTGCTTCTGTAAACTATAGTTATTAATCCTATCATGACATATTCATCCAAGGAACTTAAAACTTGTTGTCAAGAAATAAAAAATATAAAAATCATAATTTTAATGTATTTTAATTGAAAAATATTTTTGAAAAGCATGTATTACTAAATATAAACTAAACATAAACATAAACGTACTACCTGTAAAACACACCTAGTTGTGTAGATAATACTTACGTGTATTAACTAACATAGATCTTGTTACAAGTAAACATTAAGCGAGCTAACGTGTAAAGGGGATAAAACAGGGAAAAAAATCACCACCTAGTTTTATAACAACTAGAAATCTTGATTGGTCTTTAAAGGTTTTTATTAAAGAACTGGTTATGTACTAGGAAAGATAGACATCACTCTATATATTATATTTAAGATGAGTTGCGTTGTTATTTGTTTTCAATTATTACCGTGGTTTGCCTAAATTGATATGTATGTTATTCAGGGGATTGTCATTATCCACAAAACAACATTCAAATGACAAGGCTCGATATTAAACTTTACCAACATGGGTCATTTGGTGAACCAAATTAATTGGCTCTATTATTTGGTAATTAACATTTAAAAAACAAGGTCTATTGAGAGACCATTCCATCCTAGATTTTTTAATAGATAATAGAATCATTTAATATAAGGTTTGGATATTTATGATTATAGTCAACTGACTAAATAACATTCAGATGACAGGGTTTAATTTTAGATCATTTCATCTCGAGTTATTTAGAAATGATAGGCACGCCTATATATGAGAGTTATTATGGTTTGAAAAATTCATATTATCCATTAAGTAGGATTTGAAAAACGAGACTCGTTATTAGACCATCTCATCTTGGGCTGTTTAATAAATAATAGGAATACTAAATTGAATTTGTAAAATTATGAAATGAAATGATTATGTGGTGATCGAAAATTTCAATATCCTAGAAATCATATATTAACTTGTGCTATTATTCACTTATTGACATCTAAAGAATAGGGTCCAATATTAAACCATATCATTCTGGGTCGATTAATAATTAATAGAAACAATTGATTCATCGATAAAATATTAATTGATCCTATTACCTGATAATCCATTATCATAATTTTTAGATTTATTAACGAAATTTTTTATCGATATTTATATCACAGTCCGTCAATATGAATTTTTCTAACGAGCTAATGGATAGAAATCATCCATAAAAAAACTCTCGTTGGCAATTTGTGGTCTATCAGTAAGTCTATCGGTAATAATTTTACCGATGGATTTACTTATGGATAAAGTACGCCAAAAATAAATTTTACCCGCTTCATTCCGTCGGGATTTCAATTGATAAATATAACATATCATCGATAGAAAAACCATATGTCATTACATCGGTGAATTTTTTTGTTTGTCGGTATTTCTTTCAATGGATTTGAAATATAACCATCAAACAGACCGTATGTTATTCCGTCAGTAAGTAAACAGTGACAATGACATTTACGGTAATATTTTTTCAACTTTCTAGAATATACCGATGGATTTAGGTCACTAGTATCCCTATCAATAATAATTTTATAAATATATTTATAAAATAATTAAATTGATATAAAAATCAAATATTTATTACAAACTTAAATATTTATAAGTTCAAATACAATTAGTCTAGAATAGAAGTGTTGAAGGAGGAGGCAGGTCTTTCGCCGAAACTGGAGGGCGAATAAGAGGGAGCACATGTACTACTTATTAGTGATCTCATCTCCATTATCAATCGGTGGAGTTCGACCGTCTCAGCACTGAGTCGTTCATAATTAGCAACAAGATGGGTCATCTGAGCTTGAACTCACTAGATTAAAATCGCCTCGAACTTCGAAGTTCGACTGCTTGAAATTGATTACGAGCATTCAACGGTTGAAACACTATGAGTCGTCTGCAAGTCCTTGGTCATAGTGTTAGAGAGACCGTACACACGATTTCTATTAGGTTCATATACGATCTTACCTCCAACCACAAATCCAGATCGAGATCTGAATGGGTTGAAGGATCGTCACTGTGTCTCTCATTCAACCAGGTGTTTTATGTATTTTGGAAAAAAAAAGTTAGCAAATTTAAAAAAAACAATAACTTAAGAAAAAAATGCTTAAAAACAACATACCACAAATTCATTTTACTTCCTTCTTGGACTTTTTGATTGATTTCTTTATGAAATCCTTTGTGCTCATTGATAAATCTTTGTATAAAACATTTTTAACACTCATTTTCAACCACGCATATTACTAGTCTAATTTTCATTTTATTTTTATCATAAAAATATATAAAAATATAAATGTGTGACCTAAAGGTCAACACTTTCAAGGTGTGGTTAGAATAGTCTCATCGAGATTTTTTTAATGATACTGGATATATCAAAAACAAAATCTCAGTGTGTCTTCAGTGACCAGTTCTTTTTTTTTCTTCTCTCATTCTCTCTCATGTCACATTAACTTATTTCTTTTTTTTTTATTGGTTATTGTATTTTAAATCTCATTTCTTCACTATTGAATCTTTATAAAATTTTAGATCGACTTTTATACATGTTAATTAATTTTGAGACATAAATTTTGAAATAACCGTTATTTTTTATAGCATTGTGTTTAAAGTGTGTTATTATCTTAAATAATTTTAACACATGTTATTTAGTATTTACCAAAACTTTTACCTAACTATGTTAAAATGATAAAACAAACTTTTTTTTTCTAACAAAGCTAGTTTTTTTTTTAAAAAAAAAATTCAGTTTACTAGTACGGGAAAAAACTCCTTGGATAACGTCATGTTGAGTATTTAGAAAAGTCAAATATAATTTAAAGCTTTCCATATATAATTAAAGTAAAGCACGCTAAAGTGTCTTAGTAAAAATGAAATAAAAAGAATACGGAAAGAAACACCCTACATCTCTCTCTTTTTTAAAACAAGAGTGCGATTATATGGATCAAATCATTTAGGCTAAGTACGCTAGAATTTCTGGCTAATAATGACTCGAACCCTGTTCTATGTCAGAGAATGGGCACCTATGGTCAGCGTGATACTGCTGAAGCTTGATGCCCCGACAGATTTTGGATCGACCCACCACAGAAATTTGCTGATGTCCAGAGATTTCTGTCAGACAGGACCTAGAGCTAGGGTTAGTCTGCCACTGTCCTAGCCAATGCTACTTACATATAAGTGCAAGTACCACCAATGAGCAGTGTGGTATTTTTATTTTTTAAATAGCACTGAACAAAAAAAAAAAAA
>Ga0325411_1005790_pt1 | contig 13635 bp, 14 predicted proteins | sample PopdelMetagenome_13_FD_206181 | JGI IMG/M metagenome (GOLD analysis project Ga0325411, IMG submission 206181) | Populus deltoides microbial communities from Bellville, Georgia, United States - Xylem-PdIQD-R4 | ecosystem: Host-associated > Plants > Phyllosphere > Stem > Wood/Secondary xylem... | reverse complement strand
TTACACAAATTTCGATTTGTTATAGTGAATCAGCAATGCATATTTGCCCCAAAAGTACCATTGACAGGCTGCAACGTGATTAATGCAAACCATTTTGCAAGAATTCTATCGATGACATAAGAAATACGGAACCATTTCAAAAGACTAAAACATAAAGATTAGAGAGAGTGAGAGAGGACCAATAAATTTTAAAAGAAAGTGGCATTTCTTGATACATACAACCAGCAAGAATTTTAGGATCTCCACCCAAAGGAAAAAACTCCAACCCAGCTGTCTCGACAAATTCTTTGAAATTTGAATGAGTTGCTAGTCTAACACGATGGCCATAATCCTGCACAAAAAGTGCTTGTTAATGAACCAATATTTGCAAACGAAAAGTCCTAAAAAAATATTCTGCAACAATTCAGCCTTATATATACAAAATCTTTCATTGTAAATAATCATGGTGTTAGCAAAGAAAATGTAACTTCAGATTCTCTTGTTTACATAACAAAACAAGAAGCAAGCTTTTTCTACAACTAATACTTAAGAAAGCACACATCGAGGCACTGTAAATAAGTAAGACAATTAGAAAGGTAAGCCAAAAATGATGAGGGTGACAAACTGCAGCAACAGAGTGGTCAACGGTGAAATTGTACCATCCTTCATATTTTATTCAAAGCTTCTGCCGAACAAATAGCAAACATCTTACACGTGATTAAATTTGAAGATCAAACATTCAAACACATGTTCATGGATAGAGGTCATAATGAAAAGCTGAAAATAGAAAATAAGCATCACAACTAACCTGTAGACGTTTACCAATTGCAATAAACGGTTGCACATCTCCTCGTGTGCCAACAATAAGCATTACTATTTGCAGTGGTGGTATATATTTAAGGCCCGTTGCATCAAGAGGCTCATCATCAACTACTGTATTATATACATCATCAGATCCAACACCAGGAGCTTGGGGTTCTACATCCCCTGGAACCTCAAATTCTACAGTTCCATCATGTTTGACACTAGCTATTCTTTTCAACAATTTACGCTGCATAGTTTTAAGAAATCAAATAAAAACACTAAGCAAAGCTTCATCATCTTCAACAACCTAAACACCGCAGTTTTAGGAAATAAAAACCTAAACCAACAAGGAAAAACAAATCACTCTTCAAAAATTTAAGTTATAAGGAAGAAATTTAACTAAAATTAGGAAAATGAAGAGTACCAGTAAAGTTCGAATCCGGTGCCTCAAAGCTTGTTAAATACACTAGCGATATTTAGAATATTCATCGTAATTAGGAAAATGAAGAGCTCAAGCAGAGTCAAGATCAATACCTTCTGCCGAACAGGAATCTTGTCATTGAAAATTTGCGCAGCCTCCTCAGGAAGTATATTTTGAAGTCTTTGCCCCTTCGTTTTGGTTTTGGATCTTTCTAGCTTGGAGAGCTGACTCGGAGTTGGTTCCGTCGTAGTGTCGCCCCCTCTGATTCCTAACAAAGAAATCTATAACCTCATAAAACCAACAGCTTTTTTCACACCATGTTCAACAATGTTAACGGAATCAGAAACGAACACAGTTAAAACAAACCGATTTAAACTCGGATTACCGTTACTAACTGAAGCAACACCAGCTGCCTCTCTGCTCTCCGATTCATCACCAACGCCGATTTCGCCTTCGATTCTCACAGACGTAAAGGAAGAAGAAGAAGACGAGCTCCATCGCCGTGACTCCGCCATCGCGGCAACAGACTCCAGCGAGCTCTGCTTGTTCTGATCCAGATCTGACGGTAGTTTCTAACGTGAGAGTTCAGTGCGAGAGAGAGTGTTTGGATTCCGAGAAAAAAGCACGTTAGGAGGGAATTTTTTTTATTTTCTTTTTCTTTTGAGCGGTAAGGAATCCTAGAATGCTCGAGGAGGGAAGGAGAGAGTGGAGTGGGTGATGTGTCGAGGAGAGGTTAGGGGGTGACACGTATGCATTTTTACCTGCCAGCATGCTTGTCAATTACGATTTTTTCTGTTGGAAAGAGGGGATGACGTGGAATGGTATACGATTCTGTTATTTGTCTTTACTTGCTTATGTTTTTGCTGGAGTTTTACGGGAACTTAGCGAGAAAAAAAACCTAAAAAATATTTATGAATCTAGGATATTTAGCTATTATTTGGTATTGTATTTTAAACAGGGTTTGGAAAATTTTTTTTAAAAATAAATTATTTTTTATATATTTTTTTATTTTTTTAATATAATGGTATTAAAAAAAATTAAAAATAAAAAAATATTATTTTAAAATATTTCTGAACGAAAAGCACTTTAAAAAACAATCATTATCTCACTTTCAAACACTCTCTTAATCAAGTTGTGGATAACATTTGAGACTTGTGTGTTTAACATTTGTGAGTCAATAAAAAAACATAATCAGAGACTAGTTTCTTCAATTATTTACTTCTTATTTAAAAAACCACAATTCAAATAATTAATTTTTTAATCTCAAATATAATTTATATAAACAACACATAGCATCTTCAATCATAATTAATAAAATTACATCGACCATTAATATAACATAATATTTTATTAAAAAGTAGTTAACTATACATCTATTTATAATTCTCATAACATGTTATTATATCTAATAATCACCACAATTCATGAAAGGGCCTGGAGTACTCGTGGAGGGGTCTAAAGCACCACCACAAATCATCCAACTCGAAAATGGGTTTGTAACATTCATGTAGGGATAAGGAGGATCAATATCACCCAAGCTCATGGACGGATCCGGGACACATGAAAATACTTGCACCACCACCCCAACTAGTTTAACTCGAAGACATGTGTGTGTAGGTGTCAACACTAATATCACCCTGGCTCATGGACGGTCCTGATATGCTTGTGGACTAGCCACCATCACCAACACTCTCACAATAAGCAATCTGATCTTATGTTAATATCGCTTCAAGTTGGTCAGCCTCCTCGACCTCTTAAAGTCAACCACAACATAAATTAAGTATAGTATTGGCCACAATACGGTTCATCTTATCGACGTCTTCATGAATAGTCGTTATGCTTTTTGAGCTCCTCGTACTAAGTAATGAATCTATATACATGCATTAAAAAGTAAGTAGTACTCATTATATACAATAACATTAAAAATATTCAATAAATGTTGTATGTAAAATAATATTGCATATCAATCAATTATGTCTCAAATATCGGGGGACATAATACATCATATTGTATGGATGCCTCAAGAAACGTGACTAGATAGGTGTAATAAAATGACATGTAATGGTCAGATACCATCTCATGTAGGTATCTATATCAATCATCGAATGTCGCTCATAAAGAACATAATTTTTCATAGCATCCCAAAGATTTAAGTAAGATGCATGAAACCAATTCCCCTCACGGTTACACTAACAACTAATATTATGCAGCTTGTCACCAGTATCAACATGATCTGGTATATCTTGAGATAGTACAAATTGTCGCATTATCCAATCTAAGTAATGCGTCAGCCACAATACGTTTCATCTTATCGACGTCTTCATGAATAGTCGTTGTTGCTTTTTGAGCTCCTCGTACTAAGTAATAAATCTATATACATATATTAAAAAGTAAATAGTACTCATTATAAATAATAACATTAAAAATATTTAATAAATGTTGTATGTAAAACAATATTGCATATCAATCAATTATGTCTCAAATATCGGGGGACATAATACATCAGATTGTATGAAACCAATTCCCCTCACGCTTACACTAACAACTAATATTATGCATCTTGTCACCAGTATCAACATAATCTGGTATATCCTGAGATAGTACAAACTGCCGTATTATCCAATCTAAGTAATGCATCTCAACAATGTCGAAGTAGTGCAACGGGACCTGTGCTAGCCAAAGGTCAGATCCCTTACGGCATATAGGTGAAGTTTAAAGTATCAAGTCTTCTTTACATGACATCCATGTAACCTATCAGAACATATGAAAGAGACATATTAGATAATAAGTTGAAACTAAATAATTGACGTTCAAATAACAAAAAAATATATAATACATTTATAACTCATACCTAATGTGGTTTTCGCGCATCCAACTCATCCTGGTAGAACTTGTAGACATGAGGGTATTTACCAATAAATGTCTAGCCCTACACCATCTGACATTATAAGCCATAAAGTTAGTATAAACCTGTTGATTAAAGTTTATTTTATTTTATTATTACATAGAACCAATGAATGGTGGCCTCTGAGTGACAATATCTAACATATTATTACCCCAACTCTCTAGACATCTAATATGAATATGCTCTCATGACTAGAGCTATATTAATAAATATTGACAATTTTAAGTTGGTATTTAAAATCCCATAAATTTTAACAATCAAAGAATTTTAAATAATCATACCTAGAGAAATAGTAGACACCTCTAGACATGTTTTACATAGTTGTCGGTATAGATATGCAAGCATGACCCACCAACTATAATTGAAAATGGCCTAGAAGTCCTCAAGCAGCGTCAGAAAGAACATTGGTATTGCATTACTTGCAGTACTCGTTAAAATAAGATCTTTAAACATATGTAATATGATGCCTGATCATACATAACCAACTAGTCCTCCGTCGCATCTGTTGGGGGGTCTTAAAATTTATGTCCAACCATGTTAATTCGATGTAGTTACCTATATAAGCATTGGCTGGAGGCACCCCTCCTAATAGACGATCATATAAAGCATTTCTATCAACTGACCATCCATGTCCTATCATAAGAGCTCCATATATCAGAAGGCTAGTCAATATGGTTACATCCCGCAGTGTGGTTGTCATCTCACCACCACGTAGATGGAAGGTGTGTGTTTCGTGCCTCCACCACTCAACCAAAATTGCAATTAATATGTGGTCAAGATGTATGCCAAATAACTAACAGATCTCATAAAAAATTGCCTCGTTAACAAATGGATGAACGTGCTCATGCAACTCTGTTAATGTATACTATTAGGGTGTTACAAGATCACCGTACTGAAAGGCAAGCAATTTAGTTATTTAAACAATTAAATTAGTTAAAATTTAGTTAATTCAAATAATTATTTATAAATATTATTAATCTAGAGATCTAACCTCTTTTCTCTAAATATCATTGGAACGATGTTGATCCTGTATATATAGAATCGACCATCATTAGGACCTGTCTCAACAACAAGGTGGTCATATTTGTCTGCATTCCTAGAAGCAATAAAACCTTCTCTAGTCAAAACCATGCCTCTTTCGAGATCTTGTATCAAAAAATTATTAGCCATTGTAATAAAATTGAACATCTATATAGTTGAATTAAAAGCAATAATTGATGTTTACATAATTTTGAACAAATACAACAATTAACATATGTTGTTTAGTTTCAAGTTTTCCTATTATGACCTCTTTAACTGTATATACCATATTTATCCAGTGAGTGCCTCTTTCTAGCATCCATCTCATTATGTAGATGAATGGATTTTCTTTGACCCTTATCCGCTTACCATCTAGTTGGACATTCATTTACATTTGGACCAGTATATGCAGGTCACAATGGCGTATTAAACAATGGTTGAAAATGAGGACTATATGCATTTTTATACTACAAGTTGGAGTAGGAATCATCAATAAATTTCATATAATCCATGTTTTAAGAGCAAGAGGTGACATGTATTGATCAACAAGCTCAACTAACTGAGCATCCCCATCTTTCCTATAATTTTTATCTTCCTCTTTAACCTTAACTCTATCAATGTGATGGTCATTTTCGTCATCACTTGGTTCGGATTCTTCATGGCAATATGGAGTAAATGTCATACCTAAATTGATGCGAACCTCATGATCACATGGTCATGCAACCTACAATCAAGATTGAGATTTGATTCTAAAAAGCTGAAATAGGTCTGATAGGAGTGTGACACAATGAAAACCTACCTCAAGGCAACAACATTATTGGAATGAATTAGAATGACATCACAAAGCTAGATAATCTTCGATAAGTCAGATTCAGTTCGTTCAAGAACTGAAGAATGCAAGAATCACTCTCACATGTTAAAACTAAAAAATTTAGAAGTAATATTCATCAATTGCTGCTAAAATTTTGGTTACATGTGTTTAAATAGTTCTTAAAAATTAACCATAATGGATCTACCATTGTGGGCTGAACTGACTTACATTCAAAACTGACCCAAAAACTCTAAACTAAAAAGTCATATCCTGATCCAAACAACCTTTAGATCCTAACTGAAAACAAAGTATTAATTAAGCCCAAACAAGCCTTGGGCTGTAACAACAAAAATAAAAATAAAGCTCATAATATTAAATCCATGTTCTGTCATGAGAAGAAAAGAAAGAAATAAAATATTACAGAATTGATTCCAGGCTTATTTATAGCCTACCATGCAACTCATTAATCTTAGAAATAAAAGGAAAAAGTAGCCACTCATGCTGTTTCCAGGTTGTAGTAGGATTCTTTTATTTTCTTTATTATCCTCACCTCATGGCCCAAATAAGGTTGGATTGGGCCGCTCTTGCACATGGATAAGATGTACTAGGGCCTTATCTTGATACTCTAATGGACCCTTCAAATCTGACTTGGTCGAAACCTTCAAAACCAATGCATTCAATGCCTCTTTCAATGCCTTTGACTTGGATTGAGTTATTGGACCATTTGGAACATGTAATGGGTCCTTGTTGGTGTTTCTGAGCTGGTCCATATCATCCCCTCTCTCCTCGAAATGATTTGATCTTGAATCAAAACTTGTGTCAAACAAAGTAAGATCAACAACATTAAAGGTAACACTAACACTATACTCACCTGAAAGATCAATTTTGTATGCGTTATTATTGATCCTCTCTAAAACCTGAAATGGACCATCACCATGAGATTGTAATTTTGATTTTCTTTGGTTAGGAAATCGTTCCTTATGCATGTGCACCCAAACCCAATCACCGGGTTGGAAAACAACGTATTTACACCCTTATTTGCTTTAGAAGCGTATAATCTGTTCTTTTTCTCTATTTGCAGTCGAACTTTATCATGGAGTTGTCTTACCATCTTTGCATTCTTTTCACCATCTAAACTTACCCTTTCTTCAAAGGTAAATGAATTAAATCCATAGGAGTTAGTGGATTAAACCCATAAACAATTTGAAAAGGAGAAAAGCCACTGGTTGAATGCAAGGTTGTTAAAATCGCGATTTTGACACGGCACGGAAAGTACTAAATAAACTCGGATCGTAAAATCGGATCGTAAAATCATAAGGAATTTTAAAATATATATAAAAAAATTCATGCTTCAAATAAAAATTCATAGCACCTTAAAATACATGCTTCAAATAAAAATCCATACATAGTTCAAGCACCTTAAAATACATGGTTCAAATAAAAATTCATACATAATTTAAATAACTTTTAATTTGCTAATAATTAACAAATTTAAAACAAATAATCTGCTGGTGTGTCATGTAAGCTAAAACCAGTTTCATTGCCTTCATCTTCCTCATTATTCCTCAGACATTCATCAATATCATTAGCATCAAGAGGATTATTAGTGTCACTACTAGTACCAACACCAATATTATGAGCATTAGTGCTGCTACTAGTACCAACACCAATATCATCAATTTGAATCTCCAAATCATCTTCAGTACCATGACTCTCCATTTCAGCATCATTAGGAATTTCTTCTTCATCACTTTCATCTTCATTACCATTTTATCTTCATGTTGCACTATCAATAGCACCAAGCAAATCAATATTTGAAAGTTTTTCTTTCTCGGTTATCTGATCATCATCAGATGAAAGATCATCTTCTACACCAAAATCATCAGCTTGCTTTTTGACTTGATTATTATTCAATTTCAGATTGCACATTACAAATACCAAGTCATTCATTTTTCTCTGTTGCAAACGATTTCTTCGTTCTGTATGAACCTAAATAAACAATTCAAATTGATAAGATTTTTATCAAATATTTCAACATTTAAAATAAAAAAACTTACCATTTCAAATGCACTCCAGTTACGCTCACATCCAGATGAAGTACAAATCAAGCTTAGAACTCGAATTGCCAACCTTTGTAATTCTGGGCATTCATCCCCATAAGAATCCCACCATTGAGCTGGAGTTTTTTTTTTTTATCTCTAGTTGTCTTGGCAGCCTCAATGCCAAACAACCCTTTTGCATCATTGAATGATTCAAGTTGCAAGTCAATTTTGCACCTTTCACTTGCATTAGGCACCATCATTTCTAAGCATTGATGTAATCCAATTTTAATGTTGGCATTAACCTTAAAATTGGGATTATAATGATAATGAGGATTCAAATAATAAGCTGCTGCATGTAAGGGTCTGGGAGTTGAAGTTCCCATCTTGCATCAACAATATTCCATATAGGTATATAACTATATATAAAAAAAATAAAAATATCATTACTTTATATATGACATTCATATTAATAAATGACAACATTTGAAAAAATTCACTTGTATCTTCTCTTTTGCTTCATCCATTGCTTTATATATAAAACTCATAGCTGGTTTCTCATCAGAATCAACTAATCGAAAAACTTTAATTAGAGGAAACGCTGCCTTAATACATATAGTAACATCATGCCAAAACCTGTTGTCCAAAACACAATTTTGAATTCGTTTCCCTTCTTTTATTCTTGCAAACCTATATGAAATCCACTGTTTGGAAGTAAACATGGTCATCAACTGCATTTTATGATTATTCAAACATCTCAGAGTCAAATATGCAGTAGCAAACCGAGTGGCAGCAGGCCTAATCAAATCCCTTCCTTTCGTAAAATGCCTTAGCATGGAAATAAGAATAGTTCTTGAATAAATATATGAGGTGATTCTCCTCCCATTAGCAATAGTTACTTGATGAACCTCTAACTTCTTCTCAAAATCCTCTAATATCAAGTCAATACAATGGGCAGCACATAGTGTCCAAAACAAACTATTTCTTTTTTCCATTAATAATTGTCCCGCTGCCTTATAATTTGCAGCATTATTGGTGACTACTTGGACAATATTTTCCTCCCCAATCCTCTCCACAATGGCATCTAACATCTCAAATACCTTATCAGCAGTCTTGGACATATTAGAAGTATCCACCGATGACAAAAAAACCGTCCATTTAGGACTATTAACCAAAAAGTTACAAATACAACATCTTTTTTTATCTGTCCATCCTTCAAACATTATTGAACAACCAGTTTTTTTTTCCATTCTAGCTTGTACTCCTCAAGCAAATTCATCGTTTGATCCACTTCTTGCTTCAAATACTTCTCTTTAATATCATAGTATGATGGAGGCTTGAAACCTGGCCCATGCTTTGCAACCAATTAAAATGCCTTAAGAAACTCATGGTTTTTTACACAATTAAATGGAATTGCACTAGTGTAAAAAAACCTTGCAATTTGTCGATATGCTTCTTCTCTAATATCCTTTTTTAGCAATTGATTTAAGGTTGTTTGTGTACTTCCACTCCCACTAGCTACTCTCTTTCCTTTGTCCTTGGAGCTAATTTCTTTTATTTCATCATCATCATCATCATCATCATCATCATCATCATTTACACTATATTGAAGGGCCTTTCTTTTCTTTTCAGTTGCTTCTAGATTTTTCACCAAAACACCTAAAATCATCTGCTTAACATTTTCTGGTACTTGCTGACATGGCTCAACATCCTTACGAGTGCAAGCCAAATGCTGTTTAAAAAGAAAAATACCTCCACTAATAATTTTTTGACAATACTTGCACTGAAATTTTCTAGAATTCTTATCAATATTTATCCCATGTTGCCATCCCACATCAAGCCTATTACCAGAAGAATATTTTCTAGATGCCATAAGTTCAACAATTCAAGAATCAATCAAATCAGCCATGTAATCAATCCAAACATTTTATAACAGGTTACAAACTTGATTTTAGTACACACTACAAAAAAATAACAGCCAACAACCCATCTTCTATATTATTATCCATGACAGGTTATAAACTTACAAGTTACAACCCTTTACAACTTAGAAAAGGCAGCATAAAAACAGTCACATAACACTCAAAATTACAAGTTACAACCCAAATCCATTCATCACAAGTTACAACCCAAATCACGGTTAAATTATAATAAATCCATTTATCACAAATTCACAATTCACAACTCAGCAGTAGCAGCATTCTAAATTACAATAAAATCCATTCATCACAATTCACAACTCAGCAGCAGCAGCATTCAATAGACAGACTGATAGAGTCTATTCATCACAATTCACAAATCAGCATCCAAATCCAGTGTAAGAAAAAATAGAGTCACACACACGCACGATTAAATTTGAATCTAAAATTCGTAAGTAAACTCTCAACAATAGACAAACTGACAGAGTCACAGAAACTTTGAATCAAAATATTAATCTTTAACATTATTAAACTGTAAAGAAATGGACATGGTAAGAAACTAAGAAGCTTACCTCTGTTCTGAGCAGTGAGCACCGAGGCTGAGCAGATGCAGATCAATATTGCGGTCAAAGTTAGAGCCTGCGAATCCAATCAAACTAATATTAATATCAGAGTAAGAAACGGACAGGGAAAAAGAAGCACCCCTGGCACTCGTAGTTATCGATAGAGAAGAGAAAACCAGTGAATTTTTGCAGGAGATGAAACAAGATAAACATAGTAACTTACCTGGTGAAGACTGGAGAGACGCCATTGTTGTTGTGTGGACTCTAGTTCTCATGGTGGCTGCTGAAAAGGACAATGTCGGTCGTCGATGATGGAAAAATAAAAAAGATGAGGGGCGAGGGCTGTTGTGGAGGTGGATGGTGGTTGATTGTTGGCTGAGAGAAAGAGATTAAGAGACTGAGTCACTGAGGAATCCTCAGTGAGGATTTTGAATTTTGGGTTTCAATTTAGGGATTTCTGAACGTGAACAGTGAATGTGAAGAGAAGAGAGAAGACTGATTGATTCGGTGAATAATGATTTGCATTTGATCTGGTAAAGCCAATAGGCGGTTGACACCTGGCAGCTGAATTGTATTGTAATTTCCTGCGGGTAAACTCGTTCAATCGGAGGTGAAATCGTGATTTTACGCGATTTCACCCGATTTTAATGATTTTACCCGATTTTACCCGATTCCAAGTTTCGTAAATGATTTAGCACGTAAAGCCTATATTAACTCGTAAAAACGTATGATTTTATGAGTTGAATCACGATTTTAACAACCTTGGTTGAATGCACAGTTCTATTATAAGCAAACTGAACAAAAAGCAAACATTCTTCCTAACTTTTCAGATTCTTGTGAATAACAACACGCAAAAGTTGGAATAAAGTTATATTCACTACTGTAGTTTGTTTATTTGTTTGAGGATGACATGTTGTCGAAAATAAAAGTTTAGTTCCCAACTTTCCCCATAAAGTCTTCTAAAAGTAGCTAAGAAACTTAACATCACAATCTGACACTATACTCTTAGGAATGCCATGCAAATGTACAATCTCCCTAAAAAACAAGTCTGCGATATGAGATGCATCATCTGTTTTATGGCATGCAATGAAATGCATCATTTTAGAAAACCTATCAACCACAACAAAAATATAATCTATACCTTTCTTTGACCTAGGTAAACCTAAAACAAAGTCCATAGAAATATCTACCCAAGGTTCAGTAGGCACAGACAATGGTGTATACAGTCCATGCAATTGTACTCTAGATTTTGCCTTTCTACAAGTAGTGCATTATTCACAGATTCGTTGCACATCCCTTTTCATCTTTAGCTAATAGAAATGCTCATGCAATACATCCAAGGTTTTCGTAACCCCAAAGTGACCCATTAAACCACTCCCATGTGCTTCACGAACAAGCAATATACAGCCTTCATTGATTTCTTATTCGTTTCATTCAGGACCAGAACCAGCACTTCTTGATGTTGCTGCCATTGCAGCTGATAGAATTCTGCTTCTAGACTCTTATTTCACTGTTGTCATTTTTCATGGGGCAACAATTGCTCAATGGCGGAAAGCTGGATATGATAATCAACCTAAACATCAGGTACTCTGTTCTGTTAAGATGACATGATATGAGCCATATGAAAAAAACATGTCTTTTAATTTATAGGCTGCCTCCATTCCTGAAACTGACATATAATCAAGGACATTCTTAATAGTGAGAGATTCTAAATCTTGACTTAATTAACATGGTTGCTAACTTCATAAAATGAACTTCACTCCCATGACATCAACATGGTGATCACTATTTTAACCAGTTCATTGTGATATAGTTAGTATACACTTGCTTGGTCTCCCAAAGCATACAAAGTAACATCAATGTTTAGTAGCTGTTTCTTGTTTTCTTTTTTTCTTATTTATTGCAATTCTTTCTCATTATATCACATCGTGTTCTGAGCTTAGTTTTTCAGTCTTAGCTCTATGTTAGAGGTGCAAAGAATCACCATTAAGTTATAAAAATTGTCCTTGATGACAAATCATGTTAATATACAATCAGGGGCGGAGGTATGTTAAGGGCTAGGGTGGGCTCTAGCCCAGGTCAAGATTTTATCAATATTTTTTGACTAGTTTTATGTAAAAAGAAATTTGTAATTTTGGATTGAGTTATCAAAAAATTCTGAAAATTTGCGTGAAGCCTTTTAATATGATGCTTTAGCTTGGGTTAAAATTTCAGAATTTTTTGAGAAATTCAGAAATTTGATGAAAAATCACAATTTGACCAGTTTTACGTTATTGGACGTAATTTTCAATCCGACCATCAGATTGAGCTGAAATTTTATGAGGGATCTTAAAATATATTGAATAAAATCTGGTTAAAATTTTAGGATGAGCGAATCTTGGTAGTGCTAACGAAAAAAAACATTAAATAAAAGCAAAATGACTCATTAAGAGTAAAATGGTTATTTACCATTAAAAAATAAAGCAAATCAGCTCTTCCTTCCTTTAATATGTTGCCGACTGGGTAGAAGTAGAATAGGAAAAGAAAGAAAAGAAAAGGTTAGAGAGAAATAGAGAAAAGTAAGGCAAAAACATAAAAAAAAAAATCCAAGAAAAAAATAAAAAAAGTGAAAGAATAACTTTGTAAACTTACAAAGTCCAACTTATAAAACACTAATATAAAAAAGAATTAAGTGAAGGAAAGAGGAATTGAGAGAGGGAAAAAATTTAATTACTTTATTTTCCAGTTGACATGAGATTGTTATTTTATCTCGGTTAAGGGGTTATTACAATATCAATTTAGATTCAATTATAGATAAATTATATTCCATAAAATATCGAAAGATGTAACTTTAATAGTAAGTTTATTTTTACTTTCACTTTAATTTTATATACTTTTAAATTTATTTTTTAATATTTTGGATAGTGTATTTGAATTAAAATTTTACTATTAACTTTAAAATTTCATGTATATAAATTAATAATTAATCTTAAAAAATATTTATATATTTATTTAATAGTCAGGCCAGAAAAAATTCCATACTCCGCGTTGTACACAATCCAACAAGGAGGTGGCATCAGATATTACTCGCAGATTATATGACAATATATACTCCCATAAAATATCTTCAGATATTTTTTTTCCCGGTCAGTGGTTGCATTATGGTTTACGGTGAAAGAGGCACATGGTTCTGGA
>Ga0325411_1005788_pt1 | contig 13636 bp, 7 predicted proteins | sample PopdelMetagenome_13_FD_206181 | JGI IMG/M metagenome (GOLD analysis project Ga0325411, IMG submission 206181) | Populus deltoides microbial communities from Bellville, Georgia, United States - Xylem-PdIQD-R4 | ecosystem: Host-associated > Plants > Phyllosphere > Stem > Wood/Secondary xylem... | reverse complement strand
GGGTGCTTAGTGATTCTCTTTTCTATGAGAGTGGAGGTTGTCTTGCGATCTCTCTTCCATAGAGGAAAGAAGAAGGCTTCTGTCAAGGATTACAAACAAGTTTCTCTTTGGCTTAAACAAAGATAGGTTGCCCTTTCTCTTGAGTTCTCTCGTGTGGACACCTTTGGCCTTTAACTGAGAGCAATCGATTCTTGTGATGTGTTTTTTGTTCCTCAACCAACGAATTTATGAATATTATTTTTTAGTTTTTAAAATAATTTTTTTATTTTATGTTTTTAGATTAATTTGATGTTTAGATATTAAAAATAAATTTTAAAAAATAAAAAAAATATATTTTTTAAACGAATAAATGCTTTAAAAAGTAAACTACTGTAAATGTTGAAATGTGAGTTTTGGAATTTATTTTTTTGGAATTTATTTTCATGTGCATGGATTTAATTTTAATATAAAAATTATGCCACTGCATTTGCCAGACAAACTTACACTACTTGTTAGCTATATCCCCTCATATTTGATTTGGAATCTAATTTGGTCCTTAAATTTCTAAATGCTCTAAATTAACATAATTCAAACTTATTTTTCACAAACTAGTGTCAACCGAATACCAGATTTTTTCCCCGACATTACGCGAGATTCTTTTATTTTGCCACTCAAAATAAATTATTAAGTCCATTATTAAAGAACCTGGGAGGGCCAAATTAAAAAAAAAAAAAAAAAACAAGAAAGTATAAATACTGGACAAAAATATTTGTCTTGGCCGCACAATCCAATTTTCAATGTCTTGAATTTGATCTCACAACTTTAATTATTATAAACTAATAATATTAAATTTTATTTTACAAAACTAAGTAACATCTCCAAGCATCAAATTATTTCTTAGGTATCTTGAGGTTTTTATTTATAAATGGACAATATATAGTTTTGATATATTAATATAAAAAGTAAAAAAAATAATTTTGATATATTTTTAATTTAAAAATATTTTTATAAAAAGTAACATACATTATATTACTATTCAAACAAATTTTTTTATTGGAATTAGTTCTCAGAAGTACAATGGAAATCATTCGTACAAGCATTTGTATGGAATATAGTGTTTGTCTCTTCATCAAAAAAACGTAACAAGGATAGATGTGTGAGCCCTTGTTCGCTTTACAGGGATTGCCGCAGCTCCATGGATTCAACTTTGGTGTTCTCAGAGGTATAAATCAATGAGAAGGTGTTGGTGCCACAGATGGCGGGCCCGAGAACAGGGTGGAAAAGAACTTTTCTGCTAGTATTGCATTTGCTGCATCAGAAGGATGGAATGCATCCCAGAACACGTAGTCCTTCCGGTTGCTGCATAGTTTTGAGTTAGGCAAGCATAAACCACCTATGGTGGTATCCACGTTGCAGCATGAAGTGTTGGAGATCTTGAGGCCTGAAAAATAAAACAAAAATTGCTCAAGGAAAAGGGCTAGTTCAAGTATCTGTGGGATAAAATGATTAAAAGATGGTTGAACTTGCCATAAGCAGTGGGATTATCAATCAAGTCCAAAACATCTCCGTACGCATCTGCAAATGTTAGTTTTGCATTTGGGAATCGTTGGTTTAGAGTGGCGATCAGCTTCTTAACTCTGGAGTTGAATTCTAACACATACTCATTTACTCTCTTTAAGCATCGACCTGTCTTTGATTTCACCCTCTGAGAAGGAATGCAGCCAAGAGGGCCAAGCCCATGAAAGACAACCTTTCTGGCACCCAGTTGGTATAGCATCTGGCATAATCAAGTTTCATGATGTATGGATTATTGCTTAGAGAATTGTTTTCAAAACCTACGAAAAACACAGGAGACATTTTAAGAAAAGAGAGTTAGAGAAGGTATTCTTTACCGAAAGCTGTTTGTCCAGTGTAGATATCAGGAGTTCCACAAACTCATCAGGTGTGTACTGCTGACCATCTGCTAAAAAGGGCTGTAAATAATTGTTGACATAGTCATTACTGCCTGCAAAGATACCCCAAAGATAAATTGTCATCCCTGTTTTTTGGTCCTAGCAAAAGGAGCTGAATCACCAATACATTCAATTGTCAAAGCATGCCTACCAAGACCAATGAAGTACATGGCCTCATTGCAAAGTTTGTTGGCAGCATCTTCTCCTACTTTAGCCTTGATTGATTCCTTAGTCTTCTTAAAGCACTCTATCTGATCGTAAAAGGATAATCTCTGAATCTGCAATACAGAAAATTAACAAAACAAAAAAAAGGGGGTTAAATACTATACAAGTGTGGTTATGTTGCACTTAGAGTAAGCTGTCAAGAACTTCTAAGCAAAATAGATTCTTCTGCAGAGAAAACAAACATACAAAATATAATCCTGTGTCATTAAGAATTCCTGCTCCACCAGATGCATAATTAACCCCCGTAAGTAATGCATCATCATTCTTTGACAAAGAAAGGAAAGGTGGTGGTGAGGGAATTCCAAGTTTTGCAGCTTCAAATTCCACAAAAAACAGCAAGAAAAAAAAAATTAGTCCAACAAGCACTAATTCTTAGAACTCTTAAGTTTTACATTTGATTTGTAAGATAATTAGTAGCAGCATTACAAATTATATCACCAATAGTCCTCCCATTTGTGAACCTTCCTGTTGCCCTTCCACCAGAAAAATCGATCCCATACCACGGATAATCAGACCTTGCAAGAGAATATTGAAGATACTTGTTGTTTCCAACTTCTGTCAATGAGTCACCAAAAATAAATGTGACAAGTGAAGCAGCTGATGCCAATGTTGTTGCCTTTGCTGCAAGAATGAAAGCAGCCAAAGCCAGTCCTAGTATTGCCATTGTCTGCCAATCTTCACTCGCTTGTGCTTGCTTCAGGAGTGGAGAATCATTGGCATGGATTTATACTGGGTTCAGTGCCATATCCACTGCCTGTTTAGTCATGCCTAGCTCCTCAAGTTTTCAGGTATTAGGTGATTAATTTCAAAATCATATATAGGTGATACTCTGTGCATAGAGGGTCTCATTTTAGTGAGTGCAACTTTTCAAGTTTTGGGAGGTTGGTGGCCTCTTCTAGCAGTTGGCCAACTCGTCTTACTGTGTCAGCAATATTAGTTTGGTTAGGTGTTCGCTCTAGGTAACAATGGCGTTGTTCACTGATTTGCTCGACTAAACACTTCAAGAAACATCACAGGCATGATTCCCTCCCTTTTTCATGCAAAATACAGTGGACTTTTTAGAAAACTTGGGAATACGTTTTTCCCCTCTTGAATGAAATTATGGGATGTCAAGTAGAGTGAGTTGGTCTTAGCAGTAGCTGACCAAATCTTCACAAAATAGTGTCTGTGGGTTAAAAGTTGTCAAATAATTCTCAGAGTATTGTCTACCCAAGGTGATGGTCAGCTTAAATGGGCAAAACTAGAATAGCTCATTGTTATACGTAGTTGAAAATAGTGATTGAAAAAGTTGCTCTTTTTTCCTGCTAGATTGGATTTTACTACTGCTTCCTTGGCCTTGGATGTGAAAGCTAAGCTGTATGGTTTCTTGGGACATTCGTTGTTAGTATAAAGAATGGAATATTTTAAAATTATTTAAATCTCCAATGATGTGTTAAACAAGCACGTTCTCACATTCATATATGGTTTTAAATCATTAGTTTTTAGATTTAAGAACTTAAACATAATATTATTCTTAAACTTTGCTACTTTCCATTTATGTTCTCATTCTTGTACATCAAGTTTGCTACATAAATTATTATTTTCTGAACTTTTTAGCCTTGCGTTGTTGTAAATATAGAATTCCAAAGAGAGATATGATCGAGACTCGCTAGTAGAAAAAAAAAATACAAAACCATGTATTATTCCAAATTTATAATGGGAATTTTTTAAGTTAAAAGTAGCGTTAACGAATAATATAAATCATATCTTAAGATCTCATCTAACAATTTAAATTATTGGGTTGAATTGATTATTTGACATAATATTAGAGTCTTGATAATCAAGCGATCACGAATTCGAATTTTACTATCCATATTTATTTGATAAAAATTAAGCACAGGGTAATGTGAACCTCTATAAATTTCAAGATCAAAAAACTTTCACTTGAAAGAATATGTTAGAAAATAATATAAATCATATCCCGAATTTTTACCTATAACTTAAGCTATTGGATTTAGATGATTTTTTAACATGCAATATAAAATTCACTTTTACTATATATCAATAATAATTTTAAATTATGCATATCCTGGAATAACAATTTTCAATCTATGAAGCTCGAATAATCATCATCATCATCACTTCTTATGTTTTAAATTCTCGAATGGATTTCTCCACTTACAAATTAAATGGCAGCTAATGAAAAAACACAGATCTACTGGGTATGAATATAAAACGAAAAGAATTACATGAATTTACAAACCCACATATGCCCTACAAGGCTACACTACACACATAGTTTTTTTTTATTATTATTATCGTGGGGTGTCCGGGTCAGCTTGCGCGCACCACGACTATTCCTCACGGCCCATTGAACATCCTGCAAGCCCAGTGAGCAGGTAAGGCACCACGGGGTGACAGACATGCACATAGAGAATCGAACTCGGGACGGAGGCGGAACAAGTCACATGATTGACCACTGAACTAGACCCTCAAGTGCACTACACACATAGTTAACAAGTCGACATGTTACTTCTGTAAAACAACAATGGGTTCTAGAAACTCAATTGTAAGAAACCTAACTTTCATGGAAATGAATTCATAGGTGTCTTTTAACGGTTTGGATACGGTAGTTGTTGAACTGTCCCCCTTTCTTCTACCTTCTCTTGTTTGTTTCTGGGGCTAATAAACTATTCTTATGGTAGTTAAAATGTTTTTTTTTTAGGAAATATATTAAAATAATATTTTTTTTATTTTTTAAAATTTATTTTTAACACAGCATTTCAAAACAATTTAAAAATATAAAAAAAAATTATTTATTTTTAAATACATACCACCACAAAAATAAATAAACAAGTTCTAAATTTCACGTGTCATGTAAAAAATTGGTTAAAAATTCAGTAGACGGTGAGAGAGTTACAGCTGGACACTTGCAAATCTTCAGGGGATGGCATCTTGAGCCTTTTGCCTTTTCCATGTCTTTGCATCTATCCATGTTATTTTACTTTGGGACAAAAATATGATGGCAGATTCTTGTTACTTACACCAAAATAATTAAACCCACTTCAGGCCTGGATTATAGAGTCGGTGTATTAATCTAAATCGGTTAAAATAATATATTTTTATTTTAAAAAAAATTAAATTAAATTTTGATCCGGGTCACGAGTTGACTAATCAGGTTATCTAAATTTGATCAAATCAACTTTTATTTAATTTTTTTAACCCAACTTAAACTAATTGCGGTTCAACTAGGTCTTGAGTCGAGACTAAATTGAATATAATCATTGTGCTCTACATTGAGTGTATTAATCCGGATTAAAATAATATATTTTTTTTAAAAAAAATCAAATTAGATTTTGATTGGATCGCGAGTTGACTAATCATGTTATCTAAATTTGATCAAATTAATTTTTATTTAGTTTTTTTAACCCAATTTAACCTATCTATGGTTCAACTAGGTCTTGAGCCGAGACTAAACCGAATTTAATAACTTTGCTCTGCATGGATAGAATGTGTGCCATGTCATTAAGGTTAGGAAGAAAAACATGTGCATGGGCAAACCCCTGAAGGGAAGTTTGCATGAATTTACCAAGTTTTGTGGAATTGGAGCATATTCCTTCTTCAAGGGCGAAGAAATGTTGTGATCGACAATCTGGAATGGCTTTGGTAGGCTAATATTTAATTTTGGAGGGGAAGAGGAAAGATCATAATTTAATACTCTCCTCGTAGGTCAATCCAATGAAGAGATCATTGTTCTCACCAACAAGGAAACGAGGCCATTGCTCTTGATTTTGATTAAAGGTAATTTGGTCACATTTATTGTTTTAATTTATGCCAAATATATAAGAATTTAATTGATTACAGAATTTCCCATCATTTAATTACTGTTGATTTCTTGTGGGATTTAAACCCTGTCAAGTATAAATATGTCCACACAATGAAGAATTAATTACTGGTTATTGAATTAATTTCTAGTTCATGAAGATAATTAATCACTCGAATTTATGTTTAAACTATATATTATTTCATCAAGTCAACTCAGCATATATACTGGCTCTTGTGCTTGATCAACATCATGAATCCATTCAAATTAAGAAGAATAAGGTCTAAAATCTTGAATTTTGTCTTCTAAGTCGAAAGCAATATTAATACTATTTTACTAAATTAAATTCATCTTGAAAATCTCTCTTACTTCCCATGCCAACAAGAACAAAATAACAATCTCAGATCACTCACTTTAATCAAGATTAATATTAAAAAAAAAAGAAGAGAAAATCAAGTAATCAACACGATGAGACAATGAAGAGAATATGTGCTCACCTAATCAAAGAAGATGGTCAAACATTATATACTGTCTTTTTCTTAAATTTCCTTAATTATGGTGATATGCTTTTTAAAATATTTTTATTTAAAAATATATTATAATATTTTTATTTTTTTAATAATAACACATTAAAACCATTAAAAAACACCAATTTAATGACAAAAGTGTATCCAAAAGGCATTATATTCCCCATTTTTACACCTATCCTAACATGCAATGAAGCTTTATAGAAAATCTAATAAATTAATCTCTACATCCTTCCTGTTGTTGTGCCAAAGCCTCAAGACAAGCACCTAGTATCTTCACAGTTCACAGTATTTCATCATCCTTCGCATTTAAGCAAATAATATATGAAATTTTCAAAAGATAACACAAAAGACAATACACAATTCACACCCATCCTCCTCCACCCACTTGAGCTTCCCACGCCACCATCCTCTTCCTTCTAGCATCCCTTCCTGCCTCCACTCTCTTTTCTCTCTATAAATTGGTATCCTACTGTTTTCACTGTCGTATATGGCTAACACTGAGCTTCCTTTTCATGTGAGCTTATGTGATAAACATTCTTTCCAATGATTCTAAGCCTTTCCCACCTTCTCACTCTCTCTTTCTTCTTGAAACCTTCCCCTCTCAAACACAACTTTCCTCCCCATTCCTCCTCCCTCTCTCTCTCCAAAATCTTCTCATAAATTCCAAGCAATTATCAGCCCCTCTCCCTCCCTCTCTCTCTGCACACACCCAATTATTTACCTCTCTCAAGTTTATATTCTTCCCCCCAAAATCTCTCTGCCTCTCCCTCTCTCTCTCTCTTTCTGTGAGTGTCTCTGTAAGTTGCAGCTATTTACCTTCAAAAAGCTCTTTCCTTTCTCTTCAAAACCTCTATCTCTCTAGTTTTTTTTTTTTTTTTCCTGTTCGAAGATCACACCTTTCTCTTGAAAGCTCCAGTCTTTTCCAAATCTGTAGAAATCCCACTTCACAAACCCCTCTCCAAACCTAAAACCATTCGGAAAAGATGTCTCTCTGTTGTGGAGTAGAATGTGTAGTTATATTAGGCTTTGCGCGCTGGGTTTGGAAACGTTGCACATACATTAGTGGCAATGACAGTGCAAATTGGACATTAGCATCACCAGAAGAGTTTGAACCAATCCCTCGTATGTGCCGTTTAGTCCTTGCTGTCTACGAACCAGACCTTCACAACCCTCAATTCATTCCTCAACATGGTTTCCGAATAAACCCTGATTGGGTTATCAAACGTGTAACTTATGAACAAACACAAGGGCGGGCCCCTCCTTACGTAATTTACACAGATCATGAAAATAAAGAGATTGTTTTGGCGGTTAGGGGATTGAATTTATACAAAGAAAGTGATTATAAAACGTTGTTAGATAATAGATTAGGAATGCAGATGTTTGATGGAGGTTTTGTGCATCATGGGTTGATGAAGTCTGCTGTTTGGTTATTGAATGAAGAAGGGGAGACATTGAAGAGGTTGTGGGAGGAGAGTAGGGAAGAGTATGATATGGTTTTCGCTGGGCATTCTTTAGGGTCTGGTGTGGTGGCTTTGTTAACTGTTATAGCGGTTAATCATAGAGATAAGTTAGGTGGGATTCCTAGAGAGAAGATTAGGTGTTATGCTATGGCTCCGGCAAGGTGCATGTCTCTTAATTTGGCTGTTAAGTATGCTGATGTTATTCACTCTGTTATCTTGCAGGTTAGTTTTGTTGATGGATTGTGTTATTTGGTTGTTTGGTATTTATTGATTTATTTGGTTCTGTGATTTTGTTTGATCTGCGCTGCCAATGAAGGCTCTACTAGTTTTGACTGTCTTGTGTATTTTTCTCTGATGCTGATTGGTCAAAAGTTTGATTTATGTTGAATTTTCTGATAAGATCTTTCGGGTTTGAATTTTTTTTTAAGGCAATTGTAGGACTTTGCAGTTAACTGTTGTTTAAAGAGGTGTTGGATATTTCATTTTAACTGGTGCTTTCATAGTTTAAATGCCTGGTTGCTGCAGAATCTAATTGATCTGTGTTTCGTGTTGTATGATGGGCAGAATTTAGGACGTATATAAGTTAATGAATGGTGCAGTTAGTAACTTGCCTCCCAGCTAAATAAAATGAAACAAATCAGCATTCTTTGAGTGTGTGCCATAATCAACCATATTTTTGTGAAAGTAATTAGGATGCCAGTACTAGATGTTTCATGTTATTCTTTGAATCTGCGTTGTAATAATGTTGTAATTTACTTAGATCACTCTATTTCAGTGTTAAAGGCACTACCTTGATGTAAACATATTGCTCTTATCCAGGATGATTTCTTACCAAGAACAGCTACTCCATTGGAAGACATCTTTAAGTCAATCTTCTGGTTGGTATTCTTATGTCCATGTCATTGTAGAGGCTATCTGTGCCTTTCATTTTGGATACAAATCCTCATCCTCGTAAACTTAGTGGAGTGAGTTCCTATTATTATCTCTTAAACGAGGTGTTGATCCTTTGTACAGCTTGCCCTGCTTGTTGCTTTTGGTTTGTTTGAGAGATACCTTCATTCCAGAAGGTAGAAAGCTTAGAGATTCAAGAAGATTTTATGCCCCTGGACGAATGTATCATATTGTAGAGAGAAGATTTTGCAGGTAACATGTTCAATTTATCAGCTCTGTTAACAAAATGCATTAGCCTACTATGGTCCTAAGCAGTATACAAAACTAGCAAATTTTTTATTGCAAAGCATTCACATGCATAATTTGCAATTTCGATCAAATTTATAGACCATAGTTTGCTCTTGACATCCTCTTATTGCTAAAATAGGTCTTACCTTTATAATCTATGATCTTCTATTATTGCTCAACCCTCCTTATTCTGTCTCTCTCAATAACAATCACACAAACCAACCGTTAGACGGTCTGCATCAAGATGCTCTTTCATTAACTTATAATCCATTCAGTTGCCCAATTATTGATTGTAAAATCATAAGAATGCAGTTTAATCATTCAGCTAACTAGCACCTTGTTTTTAATAAAGTGAACTTTTACCATCCTTGTGTTAAAATTGGGTTTGAAAATAACTATATTCTCCTTAATTTGGTGTTTGATTCATAGTAATTTCCTCTCTCCCTTGAGAACACTGATGGTATAATTCTCACTGAAAACACTCGTGCATGTCCTGAAAATTTTTCCTTATTCTTGTTGCCACAGATGTGGGAGGTTTCCTCCAGAGGTCAGAACTGCCATTCCTGTAGATGGAAGGTTTGAACACATTGTCTTATCATGTAATGCCACATCTGATCATGGAATTATTTGGATAGAAAGGGAATCAGAGAAAGCCTTGCAGGTAAGTCTTTTCCTTTTGATAGTATGTTTATGTTCCATTTCATTTATAATCATCTAGCAAGTTAGAGCAGTAAAAGCTTGGTCTCTTCACTAGCGTTTTATAGAACAATAGAAAATAAATAGTTAACCTTTTAGCATCATACTGCAAAAGTTTTTCTACCTGGAATTAGCCATTTATCTGAGTACATGCCCTCATTTTTCCCATTCAAAGAAGGTCATTTGGATCAAGCATTTGAACCATTTGGATTTGGTGATGTGTTTTGTCTTTCTTCCTTCCTCCCTACAGATACACATGCCAGCCCACGGCTTATGTGTGCAACTTTGTATTAACTGCATATAATGTGTTTCTGCTTGATTTATTCAAATCTGATATTTTGATACGTTTTTCTCCTTGGGGACAGGCGTCCCCCCCATTCTCCTCATTTACACAAGTCAGGCGTATATGCTTCTTACCCCACAGGGCATTGACATTTCTAATCCCTGTTTCTTCAGTCCAATTTAAATACTGCTATTCTATAGTAGTTCTTTACATAAAATTGCTTCCCTTAAGATTGATAAGGGTAATTGTATCAAAACAAGTAACACCAGAGGGAGAGATTTTTTTCTTTTGCCCTTTAATTTCCAGGGCTCAACTTCTTTATTTGTTGAACAGTTTACTGACGGTTAATGGTATTGATTTTCCACAGAAAATGAAGGAAATTGATTCTGGAACCATTACTACTCCTCCAAAAGTACAGAAATTGGAAAGGATGCAGACAATTGAGCAAGAACACAGGGATGCATTGGAAAGAGCTGTCAGTTTAAATATTCCTCATGCTGTGACCACCCCAGATGTAGAACCCTTGAAGGATAACAGGACAGAGCCTTCCCTGTCCGAAGGCGTCCAAGCCTCACAATTCAAATCGACGTCCACTGGCAGAAAGACTAACTGGGATGAAGTGGTTAAAAATCTTTTCAAGAAGGGCGAGTCTGGACACCTTGTTTTAAACAAAGAAGTATCTGCTCCAACTCACGACATTTCTGTTGGCCAACCCTCATGAATACAATTTATTCTTTCTTTCGACCTTTTAGTAAGCTGAAAGTGTGTGTGTATCTTGTGTACAACTCCTGCTAAGATGCCATACAACCCCTGGTTTGCAGCAATGGGAGAAGATTGGGAACCGGCGCAGAAATGCACCCCCACCCTTTGTCTTTATAATCACTTTTGTTCTTTGGGTGCTTCTCTCGCTCGGAAGGGGTTTTTCATTGGATTTGTTCATGCTATTTGTCATTCTCAGATGCAAAATCTTGCCTAGAGTGCAAAAAAAGCCAAGGATGAAAAAGAAAACCCTTGTGAAAAAATTGCATCAGCTCAGCTTTGAAATTGTATACTCATCCTTCCTAATGCTTTCTCATGTAAGGGCTTGTTAGCCGCGTTAAAGAATTCTTAGTTCAATTTTTTGGAGCAAGACTGCAACCTGAATCGTACTGCCTGGGCATGAATGCTTAATATGGCGCACAATGTGGAGAAATTATCACATAAATTCTCATCCTACCCACGCTAATATGCTATAAAGTTGGAGGATGATGAGCTAGTTTTGTTCATGTAAGTGTTATCAATGATTACATAAGTTCTTGGATTATTAAACAAGTTATCAATCATTCAGGCTGGTAGGTCTTCATAAGCACGCATGTCTTGTCCAACATCCAAGTAAATGAATGTTGAGGCATCGATGCTGGCATTGCTTTGACCTCACCTCTTCTTGTGTGTTAGCTTGTTTGATGTTTCATCTAACACATACAGACAAGAAGAAACTTTGGGGTTGTATGATATCATTTTCTTCATCTTTTTTGTTTTGTAATTCTTTTTCAGAAGAAGCACTAAATCTTCATCGGATATTCAAATTAGTAAAAGCGATTATAATATTATTCAAAGATGTAAGGTGTGATCCTTTCATTCTGTTCCGTTTCAATTCTCGATTGCACGGATGATACGACCCAGAACAAGCGGCATCCCATTGCCTCATCCCTCGGACCCCAGCCTGACCTCCAAGCATCCAATACTTGATCAGGACCGCTGGCGTCCAGGACCTGATCACCCAAGGCACCCCAAACTCATAACCTGAATACTTATCAGTGCAAGAAATAAGTTACCAGAGCTTTTGGGAACACGTTATCATTTTGTCTATTGAAAACGAAGACCAGAATTTCTTATTTTGCTTTCAATTTTTTGAAATAAAAAACAATCAGAAATACCAAATTATTAAAAATAAGCAAGTTTAATACCGAGCACACCAATTCCAAAGAGATCAAACTAGGAATGAAAAGTCATTTCCTTGTTTCGATTTACAATCATTCTAACAAGTATTGGATATATAATGATACCATGTTAAACAAGGATGCGTGGAGCATGGTCATATTAGCCTCTTCATAACACTCACTATATACAACTAAAATATATAGAGAATCAAGAAAATATGAAGGCGATTATGAGTTGGAAAGACAACCAACATTCTCTGTTACAAAAAGCTTCCAGGCTAGTGTTAAAAGTTAGCAAAAAAAGGAACAGACATCACTGCAAGTAACAAGTTTGTGGAGCTAAGATGAGCACCAACTGATGCTATGTCTACTTGGGAACAACTTTCGAAATTAAGTCTGCATGGCTTCAGCATGGTAACTTTCCAATTCCTTGTCCAGCTCATCTACTGACTTTTCAACAGGTTGCTTCTTCCCACGGCCACGTCCTCGGCCAGGAGCCTGGCCACGTCCAGGAGCACGACCACGGCCAGGAGCTTGACCACGGCCATTCCTCGTACCATTCCTTAGATCCCCACCTCCACGACGACTCTGACTGTGCACACATACAGCACAGAATTTTTTTTTAAAAAAAGATGTAAAATAAAACCTCTTTGACATGAGAAGAATTAGGGAAACAAAGGAATTTTGTTCAACCTAACATTAATACTACTAAACAAAGAACAGGCAGAAACAAGACTGTTTAAGGAATTAAACCAACAAGCCAAACAGCCACATATGAAGGAGAAAAAGCTTACCCAGAACCACGATTATTTGCACCAGCACCTCTTCCACCACCTAGTCCAGGTCTGCATAATTTTCAAACTATCAATGGAAGTGTTCTGAAAATACAATTATCATCCTCAGGAAAAAGCTTCTAAGTAATGCTTTACATCACACCCTCAAACAGATAACAGTGTTCAAGAGAGTGACATAATGTGAAAGATGCAATCTTCATGTTAACCAGGACTCCAGTCAAACAACCAGTAACATGCATGAATAAAAAGCTAATTTTCTCATTATAAGACCGAAGCTATTGATCCCTTCTTATTGAACAACAAAATCAGCCATAACTAAATTGTCAAAGGAAATCAAACTACAGCCCAGACAACAAGCACTGTGACCTCATACAGTCTACAAACTCTTGCAAGCTTGGATTCCAGCTTAAAGCACACAAGGGAAGCGAGCTACCCATGAAAAAGTTAAAAAGTTCTATAGCAAATGCAGAACATTTGATAGTTCACCAGAAAAGGTCCTAATAGATTGACAGATTCAGATGAAGAATGCAACATCAAATCAAATCATGAGAACAAAGACAAGCAAAAAAACCACATACGTCGTAACAACAGTTCTCTTCTTCTTTCCATTTGCTCCAGTAACATTCATTCGAGCTGAAATAGGCACCACTGGATTGGGACCCACAATCTCAATCTTCATGGGCTTTCCATCTAACAGAACATTGTTATACTTCTTAAGAGCAGCAAATGCATCGCTTCTTCTTGTATACATAACTTCAGCTGAGCCCTGTCACCAAGCTATAAACATTAGAAGTTTCCTATCCAGGGAGAACACTTA
>Ga0325411_1005785_pt1 | contig 13639 bp, 10 predicted proteins | sample PopdelMetagenome_13_FD_206181 | JGI IMG/M metagenome (GOLD analysis project Ga0325411, IMG submission 206181) | Populus deltoides microbial communities from Bellville, Georgia, United States - Xylem-PdIQD-R4 | ecosystem: Host-associated > Plants > Phyllosphere > Stem > Wood/Secondary xylem... | reverse complement strand
AACATGGACTTTAATGTTTGATACTAACATGTTTTGTATTTGTTATCTTGTTCACTCTTAATACTTTGCTTGTTAAATGGTTAATCTAGATTTATGTTGTATAACCCTTGGTACAACAAATACTTGGTACTTTCATAGCCCAACCGTATGGTATAACCGATACCTGTGCTATGAAAGGAACTTGATTTGTTGTTAACATAAGTTATAATCATGAATATCTGACAATATTTACAAGTATTAGCATTATTTGAATAAAGATAACTTATGTAATCATGTTAACAATTTATAATCCGATTGGAACCTCCTTTATGTGTGGTTTCCAGTTGAGTAATAAAAAGAGTTTATACTATACTTGTTTGAAATACCATTAGTGGATCCTCTAGCCTTGACAATTATTTTATCATTGTTTAATCCTTACATCAATATCACATCTCAAAGCTCTCTTCAACTCCTTTTCTATTATTATCTATTTTTTTATTTGTAGTTTATACAGCTAACCTCCCTGTGGTTCGACCTCGGTCTTGCCGGGTAATTTATTACTTCGATACTCCTACACTTGAGAGAAGACGTCAACTCTTTGATTGTGCCAAGTTTTTGGCGCCGTTGCCGGGGAGGTAAATTCTTGTATAAATTATAATCTTTATTTTATTTTCTCTTTTCACTTTTCTTTTATCCAACTTTTATTTGTTTTGTTTTGTTTTATTTTGTTTCTTTTTCTTTTCTCGTCTTCCTTTTATTCTCTTCCTACACGTGCATGAGAGTTTGGTCACGTACATTAAGTGGTAGACTTTATTGGGTATCCCCATCACTTTCAGAAAATATGGCCGAAGAAGATAACCAGTCGCTTCATAATGAGAATAATGAGAATAACCATGTTAGAACACTTAGAGACCACATGAATCCCACAAGAACAAGTGTACCCTCATGCATAGTTTCCCCCCTTGATGCATCTCATTTTAATTTTAAGCCAATCATTATTCAACTTTTACCTTCTTTTCATGGCTTAGATCTAGAAAATTCATACTTGTATTTGAGAGAATTTGAGGTCTGTTACACTATAATAACTTAAATTGTAGCATGAACACCATCAGATTAAAGGTTTTTTCTTTTTCATTAAAAGATAAAGCTAAAACATGGCTACAAAATCTTATGTCAGGATCCATTCGTGCTTGGGATGAAATGCAACAACAATTTTTAAAGAAGTTTTTTCTATCTCACAGAACAAACTCTTTCAAAAGACAAATCACCACATTCACTCAAAAACCAGGAGAAATATTTTACCAATGTTGGGATAGGTATCGAGATTTGCTTAATACTTTCCCTCATCATGGTTTTGAAACATGGAGATTGGTTTCATATTTTTATGAAGGCTTAACACCTAAAGATAAACAAATGATGGAATTGATGTACAATGGAACTTTTAAAGATAAAGACCCTAATGAAACAATGGAGTACCTAAACTTGCTAGTTGAAAATGCTTAAAATTAGGACACTACAGGCACTTATGAGGCACCAGGTAAAACTCATCCTCATACATCTAGTGGAGGAATGTACAACCTTAGGGATGATCATGACCTCTAAGCCATGTTTGCATCTTTAGCTAGAAAAGTCGAGACACTGGAATTGAAAAAGAGTGGTCAATTAAAATTTGTTCAAGACATTGTGTGTCAAATCTATGAAACCAATGAACACTCAACAAATAACTGTCCAACTTTGCCTTCTTTCAAGGAATGCCTCCATGAACAAGGCCATGCTTTAAACAGTTTTCAAAGGCCTAATCATAACCCATACTCGCAAATATACAACACTGGTTGGAGAAATCACCCAAATTTCAGTTGGAAAAGTGATAACAATAATGCACAAACTTCACAGCCACCATTTCAAGCACATCATAATTTTCAAAATTCTCATGGATATGCACCTCCTTATACTACCCCTCCTATAAGAAATCTTAAGGAAACATTGCATGCATTCATTGAAAAGCAAGAGACAATCAACACTCAAAATGCTCAAACCATAGCAGATCTAAAAGATGCTCTTGCAAAATTCACATCCGCTCTGAGTTTTCAAGAAAAAGGTAGGTTTCCATCTCAACCACAGCAAAATCCCAAGGGGCTACAATACAAACGCAAGTAGTTCTGGAAGCCAACACATGGATCAAGTCAAATCAGTCATCACTCTTCGCAATGGTAAAGTTATTGAAAAACCCACTCTTGAACCTTGTGAGAAAGATGATGAGTTAATCTCTGAGGGTAAGGAAGGGGTTGAATTTGAACATTGCAAAGAAAAGACTGATTCCATGCCAGTACTTCCATTTCCTCATGCCATGACCAAACAAAGAAAAGTCAATCACAACTCTGAAATCTTTGAAACTTTCAAACAAGTAAGGATCAATATACCTTTGTTGGATGCTATTAAACAGGTACCTTCTTATGCTAAATTCTTGAAAGACTTGTGCACCATGAAGAGAAAACTGAATGTGAAAAAGAAAGCCTTTTTAGCTGAACAAGTAAGTGTCATTCTTCAAAACAATAATGCTTTGAAATATAAAGACCTTGGTTGTTCTACAATTTCATGCTTTATTGGAGAACATAAAATTGAAAAAGCTTTACTTGATCTTGGAGCTAGTGTGAATTTACTTCCATATCCAGTTTTTCAAAGTCTCAATCTATGTGAGTTAAAACCAACTTTTGTAACTCTTTTACTTACTGATAGATCTGTAAAAGTGCCTAGAGGAATAGCTGAAGATGTGTTAGTGTAAGTTGATAAATTCATTTATCCTGTGGATTTTATTGTCTTTGACACACAACTTGTTGAAGCATATAATTCATTTCCTATTATTTTAGGACATCCATTTCTTGCAACTTCTAATGCATTGATTAATTTTAGGAATGGACTGATGAAGCTATCATTTGGAAACAAGAAATTGATGATGAATATTTTCAACATTTGCAAGCAACTTGGAGATGATAATGATTTACAAGTAGATTCTATTGAAGAATTAGTTTATGATCAACTTGAATCTACTTTGAGTAAAATTGAGTTTGATGAATCTGAAGATTTGCAAATGATTTATTCTTAGGAAGAAATCACGGATGAAAAAGGCACCGAAAATGTTGATGCGGATCTTTTATCAAGAGTGACAATAGATTCAACATCCGATATCACACCAATCGATGATTACTTTCCTGACGAATCTTTACTTTCTCTTAGTCCAATGCCTTGGTTTGCTAATCATATCAATTTTCTTGCAATAGGAGATTTGCCAGCTCACTAGAGTACCGAAGACAAAGGAAAGTTTTTGAACGAAGTGAAGAACTTTTATTGGGATAACCATTACTTATTCAAATATTATCCTGATCAAATATTTCAAAGATGCATTTTGGACAATAAGGTAAGTAGTGTCATTAAAATTTATCATTCTGAGGCATGTGGGAGTCATTTCTCATAAAAAAGATGACTGTAAAAATCTTACAATATGGATTCTATTAGCCCACCATGCTCAAAGACACACATATGTTCTGCAAAGCTTGTGAAAATTGTCAAAAGTCAGGATTTATTTCAAAACATAAGGAATCTTTAGATAATCTTCTATTGACTTTTGAGACGTATCCTGGTGGAGATGTGCATTGTGCAATTTATGATTTATAACCCAATTTTTATAAAGAACATGCTCGATATAGTCTTGGAAATTTGACTAAAAAAGACCCTGTTTGCCAGTTTTTAAGAACAATAGATGGGAAGCCTATCCCCGACCCATAAAGGGCATTTAAGCCGTTCTTGGACATAAAACCAAGCGAAGATGTGAGCCACAATCACAACTACCTATACATACACATGCTTTTTTTAAAATAAATAAATAAATAGAGAGTGAGACTCTAGTTGGCCTACATATAGATGTTATGATTGCATTTTCAATTTCTCATCTATAAAATCTTCTCTTCCTTCCCTTCCTTTCTACTCAACCCATACATTTAATAATTATAAAAGTGTGTAGAAATGACAGGTTCCTCAAGTCATCACATAAGAAATATTTGTGTTTTCGGTGGATCGAGTCCTGGGAAAGAAAAAGAGTTTTTAGAATCAACAAATCATCTTGGTCAAGTACTAGCCGAGAGAAAGATTCATTTAGTGTATGGAGAAGGTAGCCTTGGATTAATGGGGGGGCTGTCAATAGCTGTATTTTTAGGAGGCAATCAAGTTTTGGGGGTCGCCCCCAAAGCTTTAGAAAAAGGGGACATCATTAGAAAAACAATTGGAGAGGAACTACAAGTCTCCATAATGTCTGATCGAATGAATGCAATGTTTAACCATGTTGATGCCTTCATTGCTTTACCAGGTGGACTGGGTACATTGGAAGAGATCTTTCATATTTTCTTCTGAGCCCAACTACACATTAACCATAAACCTATACATTTGTTAAATGTTAATGGTTTTTATGATAATTTGTTGTCTTTTCTTGATCAAGTTGTGGAACAGCAATTTCTAACATCTTCTACACGACAAATCATAATCTCTGTTGCTACTGCTGAACAATTGATTGACCAACTACAATCTTTCATCCCTGTACTTGATCCCTTCATGAGTTGTATAAATTGATCAACTATGGAAGCCATAAAAAGCTTAAATTGGATTTGAGCCTTTGTTTGTGGAGCCTTTGTTTGTGAAACCTTGTGTCCTTTAGTTTTATTAATAGCATTTTATTTTGTTTTGTTATTTCTTATATTTGTTTAAGTGTGTTTCAGGTTTGTTAATGTTCGCTGTTTCAGGTGATGTCTTCTATACTCTATCTTTCTACCTTAGGACATTAAGGACAATGTCTCATTTTGGTTGGGGGGAGAAGGTAGTAGTTGACAAAAAAAAACTAACTTACTAACTGTTTTTGCAATTATTAAAACCATTTGACAAAACTGTTATTAGGATGACAGAGTAAGGAGGAATTTTAATTGACTCTTGAGATGCATCTTAGTAAACATTTTCCAATGGTTATTTGCAATCTTCATAACAAGGTTTATCAGAATACTTCTTGAAATATTCAGGTTTACAAACTCTCGCATTGTTATCACTTGATTCTGCTCATATACTCATTTAACAAGTATTCTTAAAACCTTTATTTTCACACACACACTTTAACATATGATCGTGGGTTGCACATTGGATTTTTATATTATTTATGTTCTTTTGTTAAAGGTAACAACTAAGGGAAAGGGATAGTATATCATTTGCAAAAAAACAAAAAAAACAAAAAAAAATGATGATAATAAAAACGTAGATAAGTTTGGTTTCGTAGCCTCCCTAACCTAAACAATTAAGCCCGAAGGGGTGTTTTAACACCTAATACCCTAAGGTCAACTGACTTAGGAGCTATTGGCCCAAAGCTTGTTACATGGGTTAAAGAGAAAAGCTTAAGGGAATCAAACATTGCACTATCTACGTATCAATATCTGCAACCCGAGTTACTAAGCTCGTAGGAGTGTCTCAACACCTAATGCCCTAAGACCAACTGGTCTGGGAGTCATTATCCAAAAGCTCGTTACATGGGTTAAAGATGCATTGTGTTTTAAGTTATATGTATATATATATTAAAAAAAACAAGATAATAATCCCAACCCAAGGAAGTTAACCGTAAACATTAGAACAAAATTTTGTTTTCATCCAAGTAAAGCCCCATAACTATGTGTTGATATATTGAGCACAAAAGAAAGGTTTATTAATATCTTGGTGAAGAAGGTATTGAGCAGATATATAAATTTAATGAGAGTTTGTTTATCTGGATAAATTAATGGAAGTTAAATGATTAATTCCTTGCTTTGTGGAACTTGCAAATTATTTTTCTATTTTAACGCTTTGAATACTAGGGACTACTAATAAGCTAGTTGGGGGGGTGTGATTAGTACTTAAAAGTGCATTTTTATCAAGGTTTTGTATCATCATTTTGCACTTGAAGTATCAATAACTCTTTAACTAGAGCATGTTTTATAATATCATGTCTAATAATATAAGATACCTTTAATTTATGGTAAATATTCATCTTAAATGTAGGCCTATCACATAAATTAAAGGATTGATTGATGAGTTCAACTACTAAAATTGAGAAGACAAAAAGAAGATTAAGCTTAAAAAAAAGATGTTGGTTCAGTCCAAACTGAAATACTTTTCAGTCATTGGGTCATATCTGGAGCTATAGATCTTGGATTTCAATTTTGTTTATATGGAGCTTTATATTTTTGCTTAAGTTTTGTTTATATTAATCTCTTGTTTATGCTTTTCATTTCATTTCCTTTACTTAGTTAACTTATATCTTATTTATGTTCTTATCTTGTTTATTTATGTTTCTCTCTTTCATTATGTTTAGCTAAGTTTATTATGTCAAGGTGAAAAGGTTAGGCTAATGGTGTAAGAATAAGTACAGTATAAACTCAACATGGACTCTAATGTTTGATACTAACATGTTTTGTATTTATTATCTTATTCACTCTTAATACTTTGCTTGTTAAATGGTTAATCTAGATTTATGTTGTATAACCCTTGGTACAACAAATACTTGGCACTTTTATAGCCCAACCGTATGGTATAACCGATACCTGTGCTATGAAAGGAACTTGATTTGTTGTTAACATAAGTTATAATCATGAATGCCTAACAACATTTACAAGTATTAGCATTATTCGAATAAGATAACTAATGTAATCATGTTAATAATTTATAATCCGATTAGAACCTCCTTTGTGTGTGGTTTGTAGTTGAGTAATAAAAAAAGTTTATACTATACTTGTTTGAAATACCATTAGTGGATCCTCTAACCTTGACAATTATTTTATCCTGTTTAATCTTTACATCAATATCACATCTCAAAGCTCTCTTCAACTCATTTTCTGTTATTATCTATTTCTTTATTTGTAGTTTATACAGTTAACCTCCTTGTGGTTCGACCCCGGTCTTGCTGGGTTATTTATTACTTCGAAACTCCTACACTTGGGAGAAGACATCAAATCTTTGGTCGTGTTATTATGTATTTTGTATGAACAAATATACTAGTGTATTTGTCGTTCGACACTTTTGTATAAACTCGTAATGATAACGATATTAGAATTTGAATGTAAACTTATGAATGTGTAAATATGATGTAATGTAAACTTATGAATATGTAAATATGATGTTATGGGTATGTGTATTGAGTACTCTTTTTATGGGAATATTGATCCATAAAATCATATGAATCTTGTACTACCCTAATGAATGGAACCTATTTACCAATTCTCGTAATGCTATCTTGAAAAGCATCGAGGACATAATGGCTTACAAAAAAAAATCACAAGTCATTAAACGGTTAAACCAAAGTATATTGAGTCTAGCATCTCACCAGGGTCATGTTTCCTTGGGTTCAGCTAACAGCTGAACCCAAGTGTATTGGGCTTGATATCCTACCAAGACCAAGTTTGCTTAGGTTCAACAGACGGTTAAACCCAAGTATTTTGGGTTTAGCATCTTGACAAACCCATACTTCTTTGGGTTCAATTGACAGCTGAATCCAAGTGTATTAGGTTTAACATCCCGTCAAGTCCAAGTTTTTTTAGGATTAACGGACGAGTGAACCCAAGTATTTTGAGTCTGACATCTCGCCATGCCCAAGATTCCTTAGGTTCAATGGATGAATTAACCCAAGTATGTTGGGTCTAGTGTCTCACCATGCTTATGTTTTCTAAGGTTCAGCTGACAGCTACACCCAAATGTATTGGGCCTGATATCCCAACAAGACCAAGTGTAAATGTAAACCCTGGGGAAAAATAAAGGTTGCTTAGATTACAAACTAATTAAATGAGAAATAAAAGTGAAGAAATTCATGCATATGGTTAGACAAAAACGGGAATTCAGAAATTTTTGGATAAATGTTTTGGACGAAATATTTCGAGACATTATAAATCAACCTGAAAATGTTGAGGGTTGGATTAAATTAAAGAAAATAAACTAAAGTAAAAGTTGTGGGTTGAAATTATAAGAAATGAAAAGAGGTATAACCTAATTATAGAAGGAAAAAAGAAGAAGATGTGGGGGCCTAAATGCAAATAAGAAAAAATTATAGAGCATAAATACTCATTTTCTCACCAAAAATTTGCAGAAATTGTAAGGAAAGAAAAGAGGGAGTTTTTTGTATCCATTCTTACAAAATCAAGAGAGAAACCCAAAAATTTCAAGAACCCATTCAATATTAAGGGTTTATAGATGGAATAAACAGTTGTGGGCAAGGGATTAACAAGAAAATTAAATAAGAAGAGAAGATGAAGGGCTGACTGTCATTAGATAAGAAAGGAGGGAGTTGAAAATATTCAACTAGTTGAAGATCAAAGCCTTAATTTGTACGGGGTAAGGTGTTCTAAACATGATCTTATAAGTTATTTCAAATTCGATAATGAATTGATGCCTTGCTGTGAATTAGATTAAAGTTCTTAGACTTGAATTGAGGGCGGAATATTTGTTGCTAAAATTAAGTTAATTCATGTGTGGTATGTGATTGGGGACGTGAAACCATGATAATTTACCCTGAAAATGTAGTTTGTGAAAGTTATGTGTAAAGTGAAGGAGGGTGACGAATCTGGACAGACTAGTCTCCTGAATTTCAGTAAGATTTCGGATAGGAGGATGAGGGAATTAGAACCAAGTTCCTTCATAGAAATTGTAGTTTTGCATGTTAGCTAACTAAGGAAATTGGTCTTGCTTAATTTGAAGCTGTAGAACTCTAGTTATGGGTTATCAACCGAGACTGGGTCATGACAGACCCTGTAAGGCTGTAAGTTTGATTTGTTCATAAGCAATTTTGACTGTCTTAGAGGCAGAACTAGGTTCTCCTTTCTTCAGAGAACTTGTAGCCTCATGTCTTAGCTTTCCAATAAGACTAATCTCACTTGAATCCAAGTTTTATAACTCCAGATATGGTTAAAAATCTGAGGAGAGGTCAGAGAGTAATAGTTTAAAAACGAGACAGTAACAGTTGGACGGTAACAGTCTAAATGTTTGTTGATGAGCAATTTTGACTATTTTAGAGGCAAAACTGGGTTCTCCTTTCTTCAGATAACTTGTAGCCTCATGTCTTAGCTTTCCAATGAGACTAATCTTGCTTGAATCAGAGTTCTATAACTCCAGATATAATTAAAAATCTGAGGAGAGGTCAGAGAGTAACAGTTAAAAAACAAGACAGTAACAGTTGGATAGTAACAGTCCAAATGTTTGTTGATGAGCAATTTTGACTGTCTTAGAGGCAGAACTGGGTTCTCCTTTCTTCAGAGAACTTGTAGCCTCATGTCTTAGCTTTCCAAAGAGACTAATTTCGCTTGAATCGGAGTTCTATAATTAATGTTTAAACTAGAATAGATGAATTTAATTATGTACTTTGTATAACCATGTTCCATGTATGCATGTTTATATATTTATCCATTCATAATGATAATTGTTGTACAATGTATATCATAAAACATTATGGTTGATATGAATAATGATGTTTATGGGATTGAGACCCAGGACGATTGGGTTGAATTGAGTTAGGAGATGCGGCATATTAGAAGTGTAAACAGGTTGTATGTCGATAACTTGGGACCTCCCGGTACAGGGGAGACTCCGTCAAAATTTCTGTAGACTTTAATACAAACACCATGAATAGATATAGAAAAAAATAATTAATCACTTTGTTTATCAGTTAACATGAGATCGTTGCTTTATCCTTGATATGGGAATGTTACAGTAAAAGCCAAAATCATTAAATAATATGGACCGACCTATTCTAGGTAGAAATTATAGGGGGGAAACTGGCTTATTCTAAGTATGAATTGTAGGGGAGAAATCGACCTTAAGTTAACCAAATAGGGGAATAAGAATAAGGATGACCAACACCCAAACACCCCCATCTCATTTAAGAGGGGTATAAATACAAGGGGAGGAAAAAGAGATGACTTTTCCTCTCCCCAAAAACCAGCACCAACCCTAGCTGCAGCAGCCTTCCCTCTTTGCAAAGAGAACCCACCCAAATCACCTTGCATGCCATGTTTCTTGGATGTTTGAGTGAATGGAGAGTTAGAGAAAGGAAGAAGGAACGTAAACATGGAAGAAGGAAGAACCTAAAGGGTCGGCAGGAAAAATAGAAAAAGGAGAGAAAAACCAAGAGGGAGAGAAGAAGAAAACCACCAAAACCTTCCCTAAAGTTGTTTAAAATCGTGTGGTAAGAGTAACATTACTTCCTTGTTTGTTACTTTATGATTTCCGGACAAGAGAGAGGGAGAAAATTCAAAATGAAAGATTTAGGGTTCTTACACTTGTTAATTCAAAATAAACAACTAAAAGAGAAGATTTAAAAAGAGTAGGGGATGAAAGAACACAAGTGCAAAATCCTTACTAAAAATATTGATGAATATGGATGTATAAACCCTAAATGAGGGCCAACCAAATTGAATGAATGAAATGAAATGAAATGAAGTGATGGAATGTGTAGATTTTGATCTTGTTAAGCATCAAGAAACATGTTTGAGCTAAAACAGAAATTATGTTATATTAATGCTTTGATTTTTGCTTATGTGATTGATGCACTTGTGTGATTATGAACCAAATGAATGAATTTGTGATTATAGCATGTTATTGTGAACATACATGTGATAGAAATGATGAATTGCATGTGTAAATAAGAAAAAAAAAATGGGTTGCAATGTCCGGCCAAGAGAAAGAACCATGAAAGGAAACTTTGCATTATGAACACCCTTAGAGAAACAAGATATAGAGTGGAAATGGAGTAATGTGGATTCGCTATTATTTTGTGTTGATGAATAGGAATAATACAATTGAGAATATGGAATGAATGATTATTGTCAACATTATGTTTGAAAATGGAATAATTGTTGGGAGAACCTTTGGAAAATGTACATGTTGAGACTTAATTGTGTATTATTTGATAATCTTGTGATAAACTTGATGAGATTATTGAATGTATATGGTTCATACTCTTGTCCATGCTAGGAAGTACGTGGTGAACTAAAATGCTTAGAACACATTTTACCATACTATGATGAATGAGAAATAATGCCAACACTTGAGGAAATCATAGTATGCCAAAAAAAAGAAGGAAAAGTATCAAATGTTTAAACCATCTTACAAAGTGGGGATGGTTAATAGGTTGTTTCTAATAATGTTGATGAATGCAAGTTACCGTTATAGAATAAGAACATTTCTTATCGCTTCTACTTCGTAAGTTGGAAGTGATTTGGTTACGATCTATGTCCAAGCTAAGTTAAAGTATGTTATAAGGGGAAAAGCTTGGCACAGATCTTATGCTAGCCTAGGGAAAAGTAGTGAAACCCTGAATAAATTTACACAGAATGGGAAATAACTATTTTTCAAATGAGTAAATTGAATATCTTCTTTAACAAGACTGGAATTGGATTTCTGGTATTATTTGGGGAAATTGTTTTTAGGTACACACCGGTGTAAATATTATAATATAAATGTAAACCTACAAGGATAGTGAATTAAATATTACACTGAGCATGTCAAATATATATTTACCTTAGAGAAATGATATTGGGTCGAGAAATTTGGACATAAAAGTTTTTGTACCGAGTTTAAAAAATGGAAAGTTGAAAATACCAGAAAATAAAAAAAGACTAAAATGAGAATAAAAATTATATGAAAAAAAATTTCCAATGGAGTCATATTACTATGAATAATAGACTTAAATATGTTTTAAAAAGTAGGGTGTTACATTTTGGTATCAGAGCTTCTGGTCATGATCCAATGGAATTTTTGAATAGAGAATGAAGTTGTGTTGATAAAAAAAAAATTATTAAAAATTAATCTTGAATGCAGGATGATACGCACTCGGCAAGGGATGAGGACAGATCCATCTCCTGCACAGAGACAGGAGCATCCTACAGAGAGAGTTGGAGATCAGGGGGATGATTTAGGGGATACAACATCTCATATGCCTAAGCTACAGTCTCAGCTTAGGTAGCAGGAGCCTGTTGTATGGGAGATGCTACCCCATCATATATAGTAGGGATGCCATAGCCTGAGGTACCACAGAGAGCAAAGTAGTCTGGTGGATTTCCAACTGCAGTACCTACAACAACACCCTCACTCCATATTGATCCTACCTACTAGCAGCAGATAGTGAGAGCCATTGTATCATAGATGTCAAGGCCTATAAGTATTATGGGTAGGGAAAGTGTGCATCCTTTAGTCTATTGGATTAGGTGTATAAGAGATATTGGATGTGTACTTTTCATAGATTATGAGGATGCAGAGATTGTAGGACAGTGCCAGAAGAGGTTAGGGTGAATTGTGTGGCACAATTACTTTCAGAGAGTGCTCAGACTTGGTGGACTACAGTTAAGCACGAAAAGCAAGGGAAGAGTTGAGTTGGGTTGAGTTTGGGAGAGAGTTTGAGATTAGATATTACTCTCGACAGCATTGAAGTGGTAAGGAACAAGAGTTTTTAGGATTGAGACAGGGAGACATGACAGTAGGATAGTATGAGAGACGGTTTTAGGATCTTTCTATCTTTGCTTCTCATTTGATTCCATTTGAGCAACACAGGATTGAGAGATTTCTGGATGGACTGAGACAAGAGTTAAGGAAGGGATTGGTGACTCTACAGCCAGGGACTATTAGAGAGTTAGTTGAGGCTGCTCAGGCATTAGAGACTGTTATTGGAGAGGAGGATCATGTTATTGGGAGACAAGAGTTGGGAAAGAGGAAAGAGCCTACATCTCTTACAGGCAAGCCACCTCTTCCTAAAAGAGGAGGAGGTGGATTTCAGCAGGGACAATCATCTCGAAAATAAGGATTCTCTATTAAGAGGTCAGCTGACAGGTTTATACCATTTAGTAGAGGAGGTAGATGTAACATCCCCATATCCAGGATAAAGCAACTATCTCATGTTAACTGATAAACAAAGTGATTAATATTTTTTTTTCTATATCTATTCACGGTGTTTGTATTAAAGTCTACTGAAATTTCGATGGAGTCTCCCCTATACCGGGAGGTTGTTGCGATGTTGCGGTCGCACAAATTAATTACCCTAGCTTCAAACACAACACACAAGATAGTATAGAGCAAGCAAGGGGTCGACCCACGAGGAAGATTCAAGTCAGATTTTTATGCTAGATGATATGTAATTTTTTGGGGGGGGTTTGGACGTTATCTAGGCTAAAACAAAAGAAAACAGAAAACTATCAAACAAAATTTAATAAAATCATAAAATTATCAAGAGAACAAACATTGGTTGCAAGCACACATCCACCTACAGAAATCAGAACTGATCATGGAAATGAAACATCAATTTATATTTTGAATATTTATCTCTTCTTAACATTGGTTAGTTAACGGATCCGTCATATAACTAATCCTAACCATCAAAGAACCACAATGTCTATACTAGTAATTTAATTCAATGGTAGCCTTAAGAACTAGATAAGTTGATTAATCAAGAAAACATAACTGTCTGAAGTCTATGTTTGATTTGATTGAACGTTCTTCCTAAGATTAATAACGTAGATCCGCCATAATATTAAACTCAGTTGCTTCACAAGTTCATATACCACAACTCCGGTTTTGATATCAAACTTAGCAATAGATTGTCTATAATAATAACTTAGAGTCC
>Ga0325411_1005783_pt1 | contig 13640 bp, 8 predicted proteins | sample PopdelMetagenome_13_FD_206181 | JGI IMG/M metagenome (GOLD analysis project Ga0325411, IMG submission 206181) | Populus deltoides microbial communities from Bellville, Georgia, United States - Xylem-PdIQD-R4 | ecosystem: Host-associated > Plants > Phyllosphere > Stem > Wood/Secondary xylem... | reverse complement strand
AAGTAAGATATGAAAATTTACATTTAAACACTAAAATGAATACTTAATCTAATTCTTCACTTCGCTTTCTTCTTGGATTTCCTGATTGATTTATTCATGAAATCCATCATGCATGTTGATAAGTTTTTTATAAAAAACTTGTTTAAAATTTATTCTCAACCAAACATATTATTAGTCTATTTTTCATTTTATTATTATCATCGGAGTATAAAAAAACATGAATGTGTGACTCTAAAGGCCAACAATCTCTTCCTTTTTATGATGACAATAAATAGATGGCTTAGATATTAAGATGTGTTTTCTTCTATCTTTTGTAATGCAATAAATAGAAAATCTTAATAATTTAGCACAATCTAAGCAATGCAAATAAATAGCACTATTTAATAATAACTTATGCATTAAGAAAATGAAAATTCTCCCTCATAAATATATGCATATGTTATTAAGTGTATCTCTCTCCTTTTTTTTTTGCAATGGAATACATACATGTAAATTATTCACCTTTCTACTCCAAAAATACATAATTGAGAGGTAATAAGCAAATATTCTTTAGAAATTTATAAATAAGAAATTTGTTTCATAATTTACAAAAGCATACATTATCCATTATAAGGAGAAAAAAAATATAAAAACATAAAACATAAAACACAATTCATATGCATATGCTTAAGTAGAAAATTTAGGGTGGTGGATAGCGAGAGAGAAGATTTGACATAATACTTTTGATATACTTTAATTTTTCAACCATTTCCTCTCGAGTAGCTACTATATACGATTGAGTTTCTCAAATGTGACACATATTCCTCTCAAGGTATGTGAGGCAGTTTTTCATCCTAGATGTCTAAGGACTCATAGAAACCTTTTTAGAATGAGAAAGTTATTGGTGATGTCTCAAATATCGCTTTAAACTAATCATCACTACCAATAATATGTTTTTTCTTTCTCGGCATCATTCTCTTCCTCAGCATGTGCTCCTCTTTAGTATGTAGAAGCCCAAAAACCATCCTCATTCAACATATACTTCATCTTAGTAAAAGTTTTATTATTTATCTCGTTGAGCTTAGAATATAGATTTATATCCATATTTGTTAAATCACTCCTAAAATACTCAAATATAGATGTCAAAACTTGACCATCAAAAGACATACTAATCATTTTCTAAACCTCTTTCTATAGCAATTAACTTATGTGAAAAAGAACTTAGAAATCTTTAAATATTGTTACCTTCGTAAGAAGTTGGATCATTTGTCTTTTTGCTGGGCGACTTGGCTTCTCTTTGATTTTACCATCACGTTTGCCCTAATCTTTGACCATCTCTCTCTCTCTCTCTCTCTCTCTCTCTCTCACACACACACACACACACACACACACACACACACGTCAACCCGTTGGCAAATGGCAATCAAATCTATCAATATAGATTCGTGGTTTCTTTTTTAAAAAAGATATTTTTTAGATTTTACGCATGACGTGGCCTTTTCTATATCTCTACCAAACTATCCAGGAAGCAAAGAAACCTCCTGCCTCATTACCCTTTTTCTCTCTCCACTGTCTTCTCCACCATGCCACGTCTCCAGCCCTTCTAACATACGCTTATATGCTCAATCAACCCCACTCACCTGCGCAATCTCATCCATTCATTTCACTACAAAATATTCTCTTGTACTCCCCGGCGCATGTTAACCCTAACCTGTATCCATTAACGCAATTTTTTTTTAAAAAAATAAAACTAGAAACAGCTGAGCGTAAAAAGAAAGAGGCATGAGTTAGGAGAGGAGAGGAGAGGAGAGATTGGTTTGATTTTGGGTTACGTATGCCGGTGATCCAAATCGAGCCGTTGATTTCCTGGCCTGGTCTCACATAAATCCTCGATCAAGACCGTCAGCCAGACATACTTTATGCAAAGAGGCTAACATGCGCTTGTATTAAAAAAGAGAGAAAATATTTCTATTAATTAATAGTTTTTGTTGCTGTGTTTTCTTCATCACCGTCGTCACTTAGGAATTTGGATAATCCAAACCCTAACCCTAATTTGTGTTCAAATTCTCAATCGGAAGGAGAAGGGGTGGGGTATTACTAGTGTGTTATTATTCAATTGATATTGTCTACTTTTTGAAAGAAAAAGACAAATTGAATTGATGAGATATGGAGGGAGAGGTAGATGAGCAAAATTTGAGTGGGCACATGAAGGAGAGTGGTAATGGTAAAAGTGTAGGAGGAGGAGGAGCAGGAGATGGTTTTGTTGATAGAAGCAAAGTGAGGATTTTGCTATGTGATAATGATGCTAAGAGCTCTCAGGAGGTTTTCACTCTCCTTTTGAAGTGCTCTTATCAAGGTAATCTTTTTTTATTTTATTTTTTTTCTTTCACTTTTCATTCTCGTGAATGCTATGAAGATGTATAACCAGTGCTATTATTTTAAGCCATAAGGAGGAAAATGATTTATGGCCCCTTGGTGATATTTGGTTTTTGCTATTTTGGGTGAAGGATATGAAAAACATTGGCTTAAAATTGATATGAAACATTGTATTTTCTTTATTTTTTTTCCAAGAATTATTTTTAACTCTGGTGGAAATCCAACTACATATATTGTTGTTTGCTATATAGCTTATTTTATTATGTCCGCATTTTCAATATCAATTCTTATCTGCATACCTACACTTCATTTTGTGAAGAAACTTTGGTAGAATGCTAACAATTTGGCAGTTTTGAGACTGTGATTTCAGTTACTTTTTTTTTTAATGATTTTTTCAACATTTATTTATTGTATCCACATCTGTTTTAAGTTCAATAATTCCACTACTTTGCTATATTGGTTTTTGAAGATAATGTGTAATTTGTGCACTGAACCTGTATTCCTTTTGCTTCACAGTTACATCAGTGAGATCGGCTAGGCAGGTGATTGATGCACTAAATGCTGAGGGGCCTGAAATCGACATTATACTTTCTGAAGTTGACATTCCAATGACCAAGGGCATGAAAATGTTGAAGTATATCATGCGGGATAAAGACTTGCGGCGTATTCCTGTGATCAGTAAGCTTATCTCTTTAAATTTACTTCTAAGCTCAGTTGTGGTAAAATCTATTTTCAATTTAGGTCCTGAGTATTGAAAAGCTTTTTGTTTGATTAGTGATGTCGGCACAGGATGAGGTCTCAATTGTTGTAAAGTGCTTGAGACTTGGAGCGGCAGACTATCTTGTAAAGCCTTTACGCACTAATGAGCTCTTGAACTTGTGGACACACATGTGGAGAAGGCGGCACATGGTTTGTTTTCTTTTATTTGTTTAGCTCTTTTCTTTTTCTTGAACCAGTTTTGAATTTCTTTCTTTCTAATATAGTGACTGTGCATTGTGTCCATACGAGTGAGTTGGTGAGGTAGTGTTGTGATGTGAACTCGAAAGGCTAAATCTTAGAGGCTATAATCAAGAATTGAAATACTCATCCAAGAAAAATAAAATTAAATTAGAAAACCTTGACCCAATAATTCCTTGAATGAAGAACCAAAGGTATATGGTTATAACGCTACAAGGATAATATCTTTGATAAGTTCTGTAAATTCAATGAAGAACCCAAAGAAGAAGTACAGTCACGTTGTTCAATTTTTAATGATAGCAATTTCTTTTCCTTTTCAATGTTATTTCAACTACTTATAAATGACTTACAAAATGAACCCAATTTAGCTAATAGATTTAAATTAAATCCACATAACTAACTATTTAAATCCAAAACTAAATAAGAATACTTTGAAGCCCATGCTTGTATTTAATGAGGCCCAATCCTTATTTGCTGTGCATGTTAAATATCTGCATATGTGGTCCATGTTAAATAACCCCAACATGTGCTTGGATCACATTGATTAAGGTTTTATCCTCCTATGATCTCAACTTTATATGATCTCAACTTTATGCTTGCCATCATCTTAGAAGGAGTTTTCGAAGCTTGCCTGACTCAAATGTCATGAATCAACCCTTTAATTGCTATTTTTATCCTCTTGGTATATTCCCTTGTAATAGGTCCAATCAGCACATGTAATGGATCTTGGAGTGTTGCATGTTGATTCTCATCATTTCCCCTCTCTTTAAAAAAATTTGATCTTGAATCGTTACCAACATATAAAAAAGACACCTGGAGATAAAAAACATTAAATGTAGTACTAACATTAAACTCACCTAGAGATAAAAAAACATTAAATGTAGTACTAACATTAAACACACCTGGAGATAAAAAAACATTAAATGTAGTACTAACATTAAACTCTTAGGAATCATTTTTTTTGTGTGAGTTATCTTTAACTTGCGAGTTTCATACCATCCCGGTATCACATCATGTTGTATATTAGCAATGCTGAGATAGAGAAAAGTTGTACTAGAGGGTGTCTTGGGAATATTCAGGAAGTGCAACAATCTAAGAAGAAATTCTCCAAAAGAATAGAGAGAAAATGTGAGGTGAGAGAGACTCTCAAGTGAAGGAGTGGCCAAAGGATCCCAAATGAGGTAAGAGATGGGGTATTTTTTGTGTCAGAGATTACTTGTTTGTTAGGATTATGCCAAGTTTTCAGTGTGTACTGGACGAATGCCATGTGTGTGGAGCGATGCTTGTCTACATTCTTAAGTTTTATCAAGAAAGATTAAGGTGGCTCAAGGTCAACCTTAATGGACCGTGATTTGATCTCACAAAGCCAAATCTTCCTTAAGCATTCCATAAGACCAAAGATTAACCATGGACCACGCCACATGGCCTTGGCTAATCCTTCTGGGCCTCCAGTCCTTATCCAAGTGTGTATTGAGTCTTTATCTATGTTGATATCCAATTTGGTAGTTTCTCCACATGCAAAATAAAAATAAATTAATAAATAAGGGAAAATGGACAGTGTTTAATATGCCCCAAATTGATAAACTATCTATGCAGCGTAAATGTCATGATAATATTTAGTGACCTGCAGTGTTACATTGATTGCCAATTGGATCTATGTTTGGGGATCTTTCTACTCATTAGCAGAGTCATTTTGTAGAACTGTGGTGATTAGTAGGTGCAAGGAATGAGTCATTGTTTCTTGGTGATCGATGTGGATTTGGTGTATTATTGTACGGAATGGCACAAAAGGATCCATATAACCATCCCAAACTAGTTTGGGTTAAGGCTTGGTTGTTGTTGTTTCTTAGTGATTGCTGTGCAGAATTATTGGACCACGAGCTCTCTTTTCATGTAGCCCCACTGTTTAGCATTAAGAATAGATAGTAAGGTTTATTGGGTTTATTTGGTGAGAAGGTGAAGATGACCTACCTGCTTCTGTTCAGATGTCTGTCCAAGGACATTTTCATGCTTGTTCTTACATTAGCTCGTGCTCAATTTCAAGTGGATTGTAGTGCAGTGTTATATTTATGTGAAGGCCTGGTTGACATTGTGTCAGATGTTTGCTGACCTAAACTTCTTGATTTTGTCTTTGCATATTTTCCGTACTTTCTTGTTAAAAACTTCACTGACAGCAAGCAAATATCTATCTGTATTAAGAGGTACTCATAAATATCTTTGTGTTGGCAGCTTGGATTGGCGGAGAAGAACATCTTGAACTATGACTTTGATCCGGTTGCATCAGATCCTAGTGATGCTAATACAAACAGTACTACGCTGTTTTCAGATGACACGGATGACCTGTCTCGTAGGAGCACCAATCCTGAAATGGGGATGTCAACTCATCAGGAAGATGAGGTCAGTATAATGTGCACCTGAAGTTTGGCATCTCAAAATAAGTGTACAGAGTGGGAGTAAAATCTCTTTCCTACAGATGAATACACATTTTCTTTAGTGAAATATATATTACCATGAATCTTGATGTGCACTGGGCCTGTCCACTAGTCCTTTACATAGTAACTTTCAGATGTGCAATGACTTCACTAACCTATATGTCTGCACTACTCAATTTTTGTGCAATTGTAAGGTGCAAACAGCACATCTACTCACTTCCAGAACAAAGCAGTTAAACTTGTTCCATTTCTATGAAGTTTTCAGAGGAGATTTTATGAAGTTAAAAAATGAAATACAATGGAAAAGCAACTCACATGCAAGTTATTTCAATATGTGCAAATGTGTTTATAGGTTTCAGTAGTTATTAATTGGAACCTGTTACTCTGAATATGCAATTGGCATGATCAAAAACATTTTTAGATGGGGAACAATAGGAAAGGAAATAGAAGATCCTGCAACTTGGAGGGGAATATGATAAGGAGGAGAAAATGATACCCGCAACTTCTGTGTGTAGTTTGCCAAATAATTACATTACATAGGTGCTCGCTTGAAAACTTGAATTTGAAGCATGTATCATAATTGACCAAGACATTATAAACAAGTATCTACACTAAACATTTCTCTTCTCAAATGTTCATGTAAGCCAAAATCTCGTTTCAAAATTGTCATTGAAACTTTTGATACTCTCTGATGTGCCAAGCTTGACATTTGTCTGTACCTTAGTCTGCTGCTGCTGCTGCTTCTGCTTCTGCTTCTGCTTCTGCCGCCGCCGCCGCCGCTGAGCCTTCTCCTGGTGATCCACAGAAATATCGACCTGATGTGCCAGGGATCAGTGACCGCCGAACAGGTGAGGTTTGCATAATTTGATAATTTCTGTTCTGTATTTTGACACCAGCTCTCAGTTTTTTTTCTTCCTAATATTTAATGCTTAACTTCATCAATGTTTGTTCTGTTCTAAGTCTCACTTTGGTGAATAATATTCAGGACATTTATCTTCTGGTCCGAAGAAGAGTGAATTGAAGATTGGCGAGTCCTCTGCCTTTTTCACTTATGTCAAATCAAGCACGGTCAAAAACAATTCCCAAGGAGTTGCTCTTATTGAGGATAATACTAATCAAAATTTGAGGATGGAAGAGAAACTTCAAGTATGTGGCGAGCAAATGCTTAATGATGCCCATTTACAAGAAAATGGGGAGGCATTGGAAATCCACTCACAAGGAGATGACTTCCGTAGCAGTTCTAGCATTCCTGATTCTCTCTCTCTGGAAAGATCTTGCACCCCTCCTATGTCAAGAGAATTTCCCCAAAGAAATTTCAAAGATGATCAGGTGCTTATGCATCAAACGAATGAACCTCAATTAGATGCGTCAAGTTTATCAACACAAAGTGTGTATCCATATTTTATGTCAGGTGTTGTAAATCAAGTTATGATGTCATCATCAGCACAACTCTATCAAAAGAACCTGCATGAGTTGCAAAGCCATGGAACTTCAGCCATGCTTCCTGGATACAATCATCTTCCCCAATGTCCGCCTCACATGTCTGGGATGGCATCATTTCCATATTACCCTGTTAGTATATGCTTACAACCTGGTCAAATGCCTACCACTCCGTCATGGCCATCATTTGGATCTTCAACGTCATCTGATGTGAAACTAAATAAAGTAGATAGAAGAGAGGCAGCATTAATCAAGTTTAGACAGAAAAGAAAAGAGCGCTGTTTTGATAAGAAGATAAGGTATGTTAATCGGAAAAAACTTGCTGAAAGGAGGCCTCGAGTGCGGGGACAGTTTGTGAGGAAGGTAAATGGTGTAAATGTGGATCTCAATGGGCAACCTGCTTCTACGGATTATGATGAAGATGAAGAAGAGGACGGTGATGAGCAAGCATCAAGGGATTCTTCTCCTGAGGACGATGCTTCAGGATCTTAATGTCAAGTTGCTGACAAATGAGGTTCCTTGTGTTTCTTAATATCCCTTCCATTTATTAAAGCTATTAGTCCGAAGTCTGCCAATGATGCTTCGTTTTTTCATTGAATATGATTGTGTGAGCTTCATTGAGGGACAGATGAGATCAAGTTGCGAGTGCATGAATATATATTGGGAGCACTTCTTCTGCAAGATTCTGAAAGCATTTGATAAAGGATATCACTATGAGATTGTGCATGCATGAGGGTAAAGCTCTCTGATTTTACTATCCCTGTGGTTCAAATCCCAAAGGTTTGGGTAGGTAGCCCTTTTCAAATTTGGAAGGAATGTTGGGACATGCAAAAATTCGTCCTGAGTTCAATTTCTGTAGTGTCATGACCAAGAGACCCATTTATGTGGGTAAATGTCATGTACATAAGCTATCCTTACTCCGGCATTGTGTAACTGACGAAATTGAAATCAGGCAGCAATGGAGGCGGGCAGATCGATTTGCTAATCTGTTGACTAGGTCGGTGGTGAAGAACATTGACGGAGGTACAATTCCAAGCAAAAAAAAAAAAAAAAAAAAAGAAAAGAGAAGAAAAAAAGTGAAGCAACCGTTGAAGTTTTTGCATTGCGTTGACTCAATCGTTCGTTTGTTTGTATTTTCTTTATCCAGGTTCAGGGTTCCACCACCATTTGTCTCTTCCTGAATTCTTCTCATCCAGGGTGTTTGATAGAAGTCAAGTCTTAGATTTTACAGTACTTTTGGATTTATGCATTTGAAAGATATTGATTTTAAAATGTGTTTATGTACTAAAATCAATTTTCTGCAACAATTTGTTGATAAATTCTGGAAGAAACTCAAATGGATGATGATGTCTCCCAAAGCAGAGATATTTTGATGTTTGCTGATCGGATGATTTTTTCTTAAGAAAATCTGGCCGGGCCATTACAGGCCATGGCTAGAAGTTGCTAGGTCGTGGTTGAATTTTCATGCCACGTACGAACAGCAAACCTTGTATAAAAATAGACAGTATGCTTTCATAATTCTATATTTTTTGTCAGAAATAATTCGCGTGGGCGTAATTTCGATGAAAATTCTCCTACCCTCGACGCCTTAGTTGTTTTTGTGTTTTCTTTCAAATTTAGGTATTTACAAGTGTTATTTCTCAACAGAGTGGTTTAAAATTTATTCACTAAAATAAAACTCTTTGGGCGCACAAGCATTAAAATGACAGTTAATCTAACATGGAAATTTGTATTTTAGGAAATAAAAAGATTAAAAAAAAAACTGATTTTTCTCTTTACTCTCGCTTATGTTAAACCCTAATTTATATCCCTAGAATGCGTTTGGGAATCAAGCAGCATAAATTACTTTTAGTTTGCACATTAGTGCATGATTAGAATGTTACAATGATATATTCTTCTTATTTTCCTGTTCTGAATATAAGCATGTTCTTATAGCATATACACGGCTGCTAAATATAGAAAGTAATAACTATTTACATAGAATTTGGCTAGGATCATGGTGATACATATTTTATGAAGCTAATGGATTCTATCCTCGTGATTTCAGCAATTAATCTCAATGACAGTTTATGTTAACACTCCCCCTCAAGTTGGTGCGTAGATGTCTTCAATGCCCAACTTGTCTAGTGAGTTATGAAACACCTTGCTTGAAACAACTTTTGTGAGAATGTCCGCTAGTTGGTTTTCTGATTTTACAAATGGGAATTGAACTATTTTGACCTCGAGCTTTTCTTTGATAAAATATTGATCTATTTCAACATGTTTTGTCCTGTCATGTTGAACCGGATTTTGTGCGATTTGTATAGCTGCTTTATTGTCATAAAACAGCCTCATAAGTGGACTAGATGAGTAGCCAATTTCTTCCACTAACTCCCTTAGCCAAAGAAGCTCGCAAAGTCCTTTGGCCATGCCACGAAACTCAGCCTCTGCATTAGATAATGCCATAACTTTCTGTTTCTTACTTCTCCAAGTGACTAAGTTTCCTCCAACAAAGGTGAAATACCCAGAAGTAGACTTTCTATCAATAATGTTTCCAGCCCAATCTGCATCTGTATACCCATCAATGTTTAGGTGGTTATACTTCCTGAACATAAGCCCTTTTTCTGGAGATGCCTTCAAATATCGTAAGATCCGGAATACAGCTTCCATGTGCCCTTCACTTGGGCTATGCATTAACTGACTCACCAAGCTTACAGTATAGGCAATGTCTGGTCGAGTATGAGATAAATAAATCAACTTCCCAACTAGCCGTTGATACCTTTCTCTGTTAGTGGGTATTTGATTTGGATGCTCACTTAGTTTGTGGTTTTGGACTGTTGGTGTGTCTGCTGGTTTACAATCGAGCATACTTGTCTCAACTAGTAGGTCAAGTACATACTTTCTTTGTGAGAGAAATATCCCTTTACTTGATTGAGCCACTTCAATCCCCAAAAAATATTTTAGTCCTCCAAGGTTTTTCATTTCGAACTCAGTTGCCAAATGTTCTTGCAAGCTCGAGATCTCCTCTTCATCATTTCCTGTAATTATCATATCATCAACATAAATTAAAAGGGTAGTTACCATTTTCCCTCGATGTTTTAGGAATAAAGAGTGATCTGAATTGCTTTGTTTGAAGCCATACTTCTTCATGGCCAAACTAAACCATCCAAACCATGCTCTTGGTGATTGTTTCAGACTATATAGTGCCTTATGCAGCTTGCACACTACTCCAACATGTGAGGTAGCAAATCTTGGTGGGACATCCATATACACTTCTTCTTCAAAGTTCCCATGAAGGAACGTATTTTTTACGTCGAACTGGTGGAGTGGCCAATCTAAATTTGCAGAGATTGACAGCAATACCCTGACCGTATTTAATTTTGCCACAGGTGAAAACGTCTCTTGATAGTCGATGCTATGTGATTGTGTATATCCTTTTGCGACAAGCCTTGCCTTGTATCCATCTATTGTTCCATCTGCCTTGTATTTAATAGAGAATATCCATTTACACCCTACTGCTTTCTTCCCTTCTGGTAGTGGCATGAGCTCCCATGTTTCATTCTTTTGTAAAGCTGCCATCTCTTCGATTATTGCTTGATTCCATTTTGGATTTCCCAAGGCTTCTTGCACTGTGTTTGGGATGTGCTCAGAAGACAGTTTGTGCACAAAGGTCTTGAGTGGCTGTGACAGTCTTTGGGTACTGACATGATTAGCAATTGGATATTTAGTTTTCTCCTCTCTATGGTCTGGTGAGTATCGACTTGGTGGCTTGCCACGGTTATACCTGGGGGGTAATTTGTAGCTAGCAAAACTATCTTCAATATTATTAAGAGAGAGATTTGGGAACTGTACCTCAAGATTATTCTTAGAAGAATGATTGGTTAATACTAAACCGAGAGGGGGCTGCTCTTGTTCTTGTTCATTCTCTGTCTCGTTGTTTTGTCCAACTCTGCCATCTTTTGTGTCAGTAGGTTGTTCTTGTTCTTGTTCATTCTCTGTCTCGTTATTCTGCCCAACTCTTGTATTTGTGCCATCTTCTGTGTTAGTAAGCTATTCTTGTTCTTGTTCATTCTCTGTGCCATTATTCTGCCCAATTCTTGTATTTGTGTCTCTAAACCATGGCCAGTTCTCCCAATTATAACCATGGTCTATATTCTGCTCTTCACTAATCATCTCCCCCTGAAGAGAAGAATGGGAACCTGGCTCTTGAAAGAAGTATTCAGTTTCTAGAAATGTAACATCCATTGTGACGTAAAGACGTCTTGTTGCAGGATCATAGCATCGGTAGCCCTTCTTATGTTGTGCATGGCCCAAGAATATGTAGCGGACTACACATGGATCAAGTTTGGTTCTTTGATTTTTGTGAAGATGGACATAAGCTACACATCCAAATATTTTTGGTGGAAGCATAAGTATAGACGGGAGAGACACATGATGGGCGAGAGCTTGTAATGGAGTGTTAAAGTTTAACACTCTAGACGTCATTCGGTTTAACAAATAGACAACGGTTGTGACTGCATCTGTCCAATACCGTGGAGGTGCAAATGCTGCTGTTAAGAGGGCTCAAGTTGTTTCCAGAATATGCATGTTCTTCCTCTCTACAACACCATTTTGTTGTGGTGTTTGGGAGCATGTTGTCTCATGGTATAGCCCACATGCTTGGAAGTACTCCTGCAACTCTTTATTGTCATACTCCCCACCATTGTCAGAACGGAGGATTTGAAGTTTGGTAGAGAATTGGGTCTTGATCATAGTATGGAAAGAGCAAAAAATCCTTGCTACCTCATTCTTACTTTTCATAAAATATAGCTGTCATGCGTGTGCAGTCATCCACAAAAATCACAAACCATCTGATGCCTGAAGAAACTAAAATGGGAGCTGGTCCCCATACGTCCGAGTGAATTAACATAAATGGTGTCTCACACCTTTTTGAATTTATTGGATAGGAAACTCGATGACTTTTAGCTAAAATGCAGGTTTTACATTTAAACATTGTATTGTTTGAGTTGGAAAACAAACTAGGAAATAAATGTCTTAAGTAGGAGAATGACGGGTGTCCCAAGCGGTGATGCCACAACCAGATATCACGTTCTTTGTCACCAAGATGACGAGCATTGTTTGCCTGACCAACTCTGAAGTCATCAATGTAGTACAGCCCCCCTCGTTTAGTACCACGACCAATAATCTCCTTGGTTAGAATATCCTGAAACAAGCAAATTTTTGGATAGATTAGTGCGCAGCAATTCAAATCCTCAGTAACTTGTCCTACTGACAATAATTTATTGGAAAGAGTTGGAACAAGTAAAGTGTTTGATAAAGAGAAAGAGGATGACAGTGCTACTTCTCCGGCCCCTGTAACTGGATATTTTTCACTGTTTGCATTGGTTATGCATGTTCGTTTTGGTTGAGTCGTTTCAATAAAGTCTTGTGGATCGTATGTCATGTGATCAGTTGCCCAATAATCAATAATCCAATCCTGGTTACCTGATTCATTCTGGGCCAGGGAATAATTTGCTGCTGCTGGTGAAAAATCCTCTTGAGATATAAGAGAAAGGTGAGGTTTGATTGATGAAGAAGAAGTGCTCTCAGCGCTGACAAGTGCAACACAACCACTTTCAGACTTTTTATTTGTCTTAAGTTCATGCCACCAGTCTGGATATCCATGGAGCTTGAAACAGGCTTCCTTAGTGTGTTTCATATTCCCACAGTGTATACAACCACCTCCCTCAACTTGTGTTTTTGATTTCATGCCTGGTTTCCCATCCATTACCATCTGAAGAGAAGGTTGTTGTTGCGATTTCTGTCCTTCTTTTGATATCATAGCCATGCTGGAACTGGTATCTGCTTTTGATAACATCACCATTTGTCTCAGATCTTCTCGTCGGACATGGGCATATGCCTGCACATCAGCTCGAATCTTGTCCAAGTGATCATCAAGTCCGTCCAAGAAAGTATAAACTCTATCTTCCTATATAATAGAGTTATATTTCTGTATATCAATGACACGATCAAAAGATTGATGTCTTCTCCCAAGAGCAGGAGTGTCGAAGTAATAAATAACCCGGCAAGACCGGGGTCGAACCACAGGGAGGTTTATTGTATAAATTATAGTTAACAACAACACAATAACAACAACAATAATAGTAGTAATAATAATAATAATAATAATAATAAAGAAGAAGAAGAAGAAGTTGATGAGAACTTTGAGTTGCAAGATTAACGTAAGGATTCAACAATGATAACAACAAATGTCAAGGTTAGAGGATCCACTAATGGTACGTCAAACAAGTATAGTATAAACTCTTACTAATCAACTGGAAACCACACACAAAGGAGGTTCCAATCAGATTGTAAATTGTTAACATGATTACATTAGTTATCTTATTCGAATAATGCTAATACTTGTAAATGTTGTCAGGCATTCATGATTATAACTTATGTTAACAACAAATCAAGTTCCTTTCATAGCTCAGGTGT
>Ga0325411_1005780_pt1 | contig 13649 bp, 4 predicted proteins | sample PopdelMetagenome_13_FD_206181 | JGI IMG/M metagenome (GOLD analysis project Ga0325411, IMG submission 206181) | Populus deltoides microbial communities from Bellville, Georgia, United States - Xylem-PdIQD-R4 | ecosystem: Host-associated > Plants > Phyllosphere > Stem > Wood/Secondary xylem... | reverse complement strand
CTGATACTAAAGATAATCATGATCAGTGATTATTGATACTGGAGATAATATCATATCCACTGAGGATAATAGTGATACTGAAGATAAGCATGATCAGGGATCCCTGATACTGAAGAGATCATGATCAGGGATCACTGACACTGAAGATAATCGTGATCTCTGATCATATCTGCACAAGAGATTACTGATACTAAAGATAATGGAAATCATATCCACAACAGATAATCTAGGAATTGAGTGTATATCTTATCATTTATTGCTTCCTTAATTATAGGATTTTTGAATCAGAGATTGTAATTGATATAAGACCTTGATGTAACAGTATTCATTTTAATTCAAGAAAATACATTTCTGTAATTCTTCTTTCGCTCATCTTTCTCTCTTCATTCTTTCATCTTTCAATGAACAAGCAACACATTGGCATCCAAGGTGGAGTGAGCAGGTTGTTTTAACAATACTTTGATCATATTCTTTCAGCATCTTTCTTTTATTTTAAATAGAAACTGTGATGAACAAGCAACACTTTGGCATCCAGGTTGTTTTAATAATCCTTTTATCATATCGAGCTTTAAATTTGACCACATCTTTTGCTCATTGTAGCATTAAGCTTTGTTGAAAATCAATTACTAATCATACCTGAATTTAAGCCATTCAAACAGCTACCATTGCCGCCCTGCGGTCACCAAATCAAACGTACATCAAACCTCTATTTTCTATGCTTTTTTATTCAGTTTTGTGTTTCATCTGTAATTCTATCATAAACTTTCTTTTATGATGGAATGGCCAATAAAATATTCACACCAAAAAATTAGATTTTATCACTCATTGTTCATCGGGAAATCCATTAAAAAAAAAGAAAATATTACTGCTGAAATCATCGATGAAAAAACACCTTAATTTCTGATGGAATATTCCTTCACTGATTCCATCGGAAATGCCTAAACTTCATGTAACTTTTCAATGAAATGTGAGTAAATATTGCTGACAAAAATGCAATTTTTTTGGTGATTCTTTAGTGTTTCATATGTTTTTTTTTGTGTTTTTTAGTTTTTAAAATCCCAAATGCATTTTTTTATTAACACTACACTCACAAACAACAACAAAATTGAAAATATTATAAATAGAATTCCATACATAAAAATTTTGTAAACAACATATTAAAATTTTTGAAAAGGTGGAGGGGGTGAAAAAGAGCCTGATCTATAAGCTCCAGGAGAAGAGGAAAATGTGAAGCCAAATATATACATATTTGCTCTCATTTTCTATTATTTCTTGTTTGATTTTTGCTCTTATTTCTTCTTTTAGTTCTGCCATTATTTATGCTCTTATATTGTGCAACTAAATAGCCAATTGTTATGGAATCCTATCTCAAACCATCTCCTCAATGGCCAATGATGTCTAGATAAAGTCGGAATGTTGTGTGCCTACCATTGAAACACTACGACTCACCCTTTTATCTTGGGTCAATGCTATAAGCATACCATAAACTTAATTCGTATCAAGTCTATCAATTGCTCCAGCCTCCGACTACAAATGAGAATCATTAGGAGGATGGTTGTAATTGTGTTCTTCATATTTAGCAACCATGTTGGCATTATATGTATCTGTCAAAACAAAAAAAAGTCAAAATCCAATTAAACCTTTTCATAAAAAACATTAGTAATACAATTATAACTATCTAAAAATATAACCTCGAAAGCTACATTCCTCCTTCATTCATCCTAATTTAAGTATTGCATGCTCCTTGAAGCCCAATAGTTGATTTATGTTATAGGTGCTCTTGATCTCCAACTGCAACGATCTCGATCTCCCAATCCATCATGCACCCTTGAAAAGTACTCAATGGGTTTGCTTAAAACCTAGTTAATGGTTTAATCATCATACAATCATAGATGTCGCATCCAACATCGCAATGACTTTTAAAAATTTGATAAAAAAATAAATTTCTGGCATCTTGTTCTTAGATATGAAAAGATCTAGTTTAAGAAATCATCACCTAAAATTATGATTACTAGGAACCCTAACTGGTCAGCATAGATTCTATGGTGCGAGACTGGTTACGCAAAAGAAAATATATTATCACCCCTTAAGCATCCTAACTGAGGTAAGCTGTGTTACTGGTTTTGTCTTAATACTCCTCACTCTGGCGCTAGTGAATATTCAACTATAGATACTTCCAACTCTGGCATTGATAAATATTATGTTGCAAAAAAAAATATGGTATTCTTGGCTCTAGAGTCAATGAATAACCTAATAAAATAGAGTTAAAACAATACATACACATTTTTTTTAAGAAAAAAAAATGTTTCGAATATTGGATTTGTATTTTACAGTAAAAATTCACAAATCAAATATATATTGAAATACCAAAAAAAACATGAGGGACCTACACATAAATTCTAAAAGGTCTACAAATTGTTTTTGAATTTTCTGATATATAAAAAAAATTTGTTAGATCAAATATCAAAATAAAAAACAATAAAATAAAAGGAATTGGATTGGCTGCGTTTAAGACCCAGACCCAAATTTTTGCTTTTTTGGGTGAGTCCAGCCCGGTCACTGGCCCAAGCCAGTGACCAAGCTGGGCACTAGGCACGCAAGAATCGTGCGTGTACGGTGATAAGTTAATTAAAATTCAAAGTGCACAGTGTTAAGTGAAATTGAAATTGTTTGACTGGGGAAGGGAAGAGACTTTGAGGGTGTTTAAAAGTGTGTCGGTGATAGTTATTTTTATTTAAAAATATATTAAAATAAATTATTTTTATTTTTTAAATATTATTTTTAATATCAACATGTTAAAATTATACGTGGAGGAGGGCTGGTCGACCAGTTACTTTCTTCCTCAGCTTTCACCTCTGTTCTTGCTTTTCTGTGATCAGTTTCTTCCTGTCCGTCCCCTGTTCTGCGTGTATTTCGTTCTCCTGTGGCCTTCTGTTTTTGCTCGTCTTCTCTGTATTATCTCTGTTCTTGCGTCTGTGTTTTTGTTTGTGGTCTTTGGTCCAGTGTTCTCTGTGTTTTATCTGTGTCTCCTCTGTGTCCGATCGTCTCTGTTTTTCCTGGATTTTTTTTGTTCGTTCGTTCGTCCTCTCTGCTTTTGCTTGTTTTTCCCCTGCTTTTTTTTCCCCAGTTCGTCCTCAGTTTGTTCCTCCTGATGTGTTCTGTGTGTTTTGTTCCCCTGTTGTGTTCTGTTCGTGGGTTTTCTTAGTTCTTTTCGTTCTCTCCGTTCGTCCTCTGGTTCTCTCGGTTTTCTCTCAGTCCCCTAGTCTTCCTCCTCTCGTCCTTAGTTCGTCCTCCCCCTTCCTCCTGGAGGCTTTCTTTCTTTGGCTTTATAGCCAGAGAATGCTATACGTTTCAGTAACGTATTGCATCGTGGGCAGTTGAGGCGTTGAGGAAGATGAACAACTCGTCTGGAAACGGTGCCGTTGCTTTTCTGTCGGTTTGGTCACTGAAGTTTTGAGAATTCGCGATCAACCCCCTTAATCAGGAAATTCCCTCTTTTCGTTTTTTAATTTCATCTCTGGATAAATTGTAATTGGACCCCTGGATTTTCGAGCATTTTACAAAATAGTCCTTAGTTTCTGAATGTTTCAATTCATTCCTTAATTAATTCTTCAACTTTTAATTCTTTCAAAATTACCCCTGGAAAAATCAATTAAACTCCCTATAGTAACCCCCGCCTTTTCACTTTGATCCTTAAACTTTAATTCCTTGCAATTTTGACCCAAATCAGCCCCAAACTTTAGTATTTTTTCAATTAAGCACCTGATTTCATTAATTAAACTAATTTCAAGTTCAATTAAGTCTCAAAACTTATCAATTCTTCAATTAAGTCCTTGATTTGGTTAATTAAACTGATCCAAAGTTCAATTAAGTCCCCAAACTTTTAATTTATGTTGTCTTAACCCAAATTTTAATTTATTCTTCATTCAAGTTATTTTTTCATTTTTTTCATCATCATTTTTATTCTCATTTTTTTTATTTTTATAAAAAAATAAAATAAAATAAAATAAAAATATTAAAAAATTGGGTTATGATAATAGACATAAAATCAATTATTATCACCATCACCATCACCATCACCATCACCATCACTCATGATTAAGGATATCCTTTAATGACTCGAATAGAAAAAGGTCATAGACAGTTATGATAGGCTTATAGACCTAATAGAACATATATAAAATGTGTGTTCCATACGCAAGATTCTTTCGACCATGTTTTGAGGATAGACCTAGATGTTGTGCCATAATTTTGATCTCAAATCTATTATTGGCTTTTAGAATCTATGTACAAAGCTCGTAGCCTAGTTTAGAATAAGCATCCAAGCCAATAAAAGCTCTATCCAAGTGTAAGGGTACTATACCACCTAATACAAATGGTATCACAACAAAATTCAAGATTTATCTTGGATAGCTCCTCATCGGGAACCACTTTGGCTAATAAAACAAAAGAGTCAAACAATTTTAACTTGATGAGTTGCATCTCCAAAGCTTTGATCTTTTAAAATTACATTGTAAAACAAAATTATTATGTCTCAAACTAAATGAACCTCACTTTGAAACATGAGGTAATTAATAAGGGATGAAATTCGAGGCCTTTATAAAATCCATTACATTGGACTAGCCACACATCCTCTCAGACTCACCTTGTATCCCAATTGACAATTAGAGGTTAGTCTTGAATAGAGATTGTATTACAAAAAAGAGTACCTACCTGGATAAAACTTGTATCCCAAAACAATATTACACCCTTAGATATACATGCCTTGAAGAAATAAGCCTGAATAAGGTTACTCCTAAAGACACAAACTTGGACAAGCATACCCGATCCAAAATTGCTCTACCCATTTACCGTATAGTTGGTAAGAAACATTAATTACTCATACAACTTTCTACCTCTGGATAATCACTTGGCATCACCATTCTTACTCTAATAGTATACCATCAATAATTAGGAGCTATTACCTTAAATAACTATCCTTAAACTAGAAAAGATATTATTCTCCCTAATTTTCCCTGACTTAATATAAGTTTGTTTTTAATGGTTGAAACTTTTAGATTAAGATGATTTTTAGATTTAGTATCATAATCTTAATGGCAAAGCAATCAAAAACTTGATTCTCACTATCTTTTTATCTCTAACTAAATTTTAAAAAATAAGCATAAGGTAATGGTGGGTATGTGTAAGTTTTAAGTCTAACAGACTTGTAATTAATAGGGTGCACAACACATTAATATGAAAAAAATCATTGAGATTCAACTGTTAGTTTAAAGTTTAGGGTTGAGATATTTTTTTACAATGCCAACATAGTAAAAATAAATAATAGTTGAATAAAAAATTCAAAAAATATAAACACCAAGAATTTTCATGGTTAATTTAATAGGAATAGGAATTATAATTATGAAATAAACTAAAAACACTAAAGGTTTTACTATTTCAATTGCTATAGATCCTCTCATATGTTTTTTATGGATTGAGACAGTGCATTCATAATGCCTTTTTAGTAAAAATATTTGATTTAATACTTGAAATTTTAATTTTTATGTATTTCTTATTGTAGTATTTAGTTCTGACAGTTTGATCCTAACAAATCCATTTTCCTCATGTTTCGGTCTTTTAACCTTAAGAAATGAGAGAGAAAGTAATTGAAAAGGAGAGGAGAGAAACATTTTGGCTAAGCCATATTCGGATAAAGAAAAGCTGATATTGGTGTCAACGGACAATCTTAAATATAGGAGTTCGAAACATGTGTTTTGGACATTTAATCATATTAGAAAAAGCAGATTAGAACCATAAAGTTTGTTTTGTATGATTTTGAGTTTTTAGACTAATTAAAGGATGTTATGGGGCTGAAAAGTGAGTTATTAAGTTTTCTAAGATTTTTTCTAATGATTTTGAGTTTTAAGACTAATGTTTTTAGGTGAAAATTTTTGGTTTTAGGTTCCAAATGACCCAAATCTTAATTTTTTTGATAGTGGATAAGATGCCACAATATGAAACCCATTTATTAAAAATAAACTAAAGTGGATGATGTGTTTTCTGCTTGAGTTTATTTTTAAAGGCAAGCATACTAGACAATCCGTTTAAGCAAGTCTATATAAATGGGCTTGACTCTGCTCACTCTTCCCTTTTTCTTGTTTTTATATTATGTAATATTCTAAACCAAAATTATTTTCATATAAAAAAATAAAAATGATATTTTTAAAATTATATGATGGTATCATACTTTTCAAATAAAATTATAAGCTCTCAAGGTTAATGTCACTAAAAGAAAATTCAAAACAAAGTAATGGAATTGCCAATGAAAAATATTCCATCACAATTTACCAACAGAAAATGCCATGGGAATTTTTTGTTAGTAATTTCATATGAAACAACAACAAAATAAAAAAGAATTTATGTTAGCATTTCTAACATGTTAAAATCATCAACGACAATGCTAACAAAAATTTCATTTGAGATTTTAGGAGAAAAATCTAATAGTTCTAATTCAAACACAACCTAGATAAATAATTTTATCTTTTTTTTAAAAAAATAAAGATGAAACCTCCACCTCTCTCTTTCACTCCCTAAAACCTCCACCCACCTCTATAAATTGAGCCACCAAAACTCTCTAGCACTGGTGTAATTGCTCTCCCAAGACCTAAACTTCCCTCTCTTGGTTTTTTTTCTTGTCAAGCTTCATTCCACCAAGTAAGCAAACCTACACATTTATATTTTAAGTTAATCTATTGAAACCTATTTATAGTATTTGTAATTTACTTATATATATAAGTGTCTTATGTAGTAATGTAGAATTTGTATTTTAGGGTTTATTTGAGATTTGGGTAAATAAATTTAATTTGTTACTTGATGAAATTGAGTGTGGTTTTGTAACTTAGGATAGGTAATTTAATGGGTGCAAATTATTTTTTTTATTAATCTTATGGTTAAATTGAAAATTTAGGGATAATTGAATTTGAATGGAATTGATAATAATTAAAGGTATTAATTTAAGTTGAATAAGTTTGAATTAAAGAAATAATGGATAATTAGTTGAGTTCTAATTAATTTAATTTGATATAGGTTTTTGTTGATATTTTAGGGAAAATAAAATTAATGTGTAATTGATAATAATTAGGTATTAATTGATGTTATTTATTTTTGAATTGAATAAATAATGGGTAGTTAGTTGGGTACCAATTATTTTTTTGATAATTTTATGGTTTAGTTGAAATTTTAGAAAAAAATGAATTTGTGTGGAATTGATAAAAATTAGGGTTAAGTATGTTTCAACCTATAAAGTGATTGATAGTTATTGGATTATGAATTATATTTTTCTAAATTGGAGGAATTGAGTTACTTTGAGATTTAAAAAAATGATGGGTTATTAAGTTGTTATTGTCTTATCCAAAAACAAAAAAAATAAAAATTGCAATTGTGAATTATTAGTTGGTTTGTATAGGTTAATTGTGATTTATTTTTAATAAAAAAATAGTTTTAAATTTCACCCAAAAAATTAATTTTTTTTATTGTTATGTTTTATTATCGTTTTGTATTTGTAAGTTATTAGTTTTAAATTTTACTTTACATAATGGTTTCTTATTTCACCTACCTAATGTGTTTGGCTGGGTGATAATCTAGTTGTTATTTATAGGTGTTAGATAATTTTGTTGTATGTTTTTCTAATATTGGAGCTGCTCATTTCATCATATTTATGATAAAGTGGTTATTTGAAGAATTATTATTTCAATGAGTCAGCTTAATAACCATCTTGAATGGATGTATATAATAGATGTTTAATGAGAAAAGTTTAATATTAGATAAATAATTACAAGTTCAACTAGGTAAAACCACAATTTAAAGAACTAGGAGAATTTTTGGTGGAAAAAGAGCAGTGAGATGCTTGTGAGGAGAGTATGAAAAAACCACAGTTCGACTAGGTAAGTTTAAAGACCAAAATTCAATATGTTTTTATAATTAAGTGTTATGTTAAATTTATATTATTATAAACTTGTATTATTTTATTTTAATTTCTTACTAATTTTCTATATAATAAATTTAAATCATATATGAATTAACTATTGGTTGTATCAAGTTGCGAGATGTTTTGGTACAATGCCCATGCAAGAGCAATGAAGAAGGTCAGGTCACCTGACATTGAGAAATGGAAAAAGTATAAAATAAAGTATATTATAGACCATAATTGGATAATGTATCTTGGATTTATGGTATTATAAAGTTTTATAAAATGCTCAAGATCCAGTAAACAAATTCTAAATAAACAAACTTATGCTTTGATGAGCAAGCAAACTAGAGGAGCAGTTTTTTTATCCACCATGCAAAGCACCTAGTACGTAAGAGTTCACTGTGACACACACACAATTTTAATTATGTGTTTATTAGTGAGATTTTTAACAAACTATTTAAGTTTTAGGAAAAAAAAGTTCGTCGAAAACAAACCCTAATGAAGTTATATGAGAAAAACTCATATTAATTAGGGTGACAGGGGGAAGAAGAGAAAACATTTGTCGATAAAAAAGTGGATGCATTCATTATAAGTTTTTTGATAGTTATAATTCGTTTAAGATTATTTATTTGCATTAATAATATAAAATATAATTGAATTTTGAAACTTGATTTTTTTATAGAAGAGATATAATGCCAACATGGTTGAGAAATCTGGTGAAAAAATTTCCACCCATCATCCTCAACATCCTCAAGTGTAGTTAGAGGCTGCTACAAGTGATGAACTGAATAGGAATCAAATTTATGATTTGCCTAGAACTTCAATCCAAGAACTGATGAAGGGTTGCACTGTTTCAACTCTAGACACACCATATGTCGACCCAAGCTATTCATCATAGGAATTTGATTAGATTGTGCATAAAAAAGGTTTAGGAACAAGTGGTTGTTGAGTTGGAGAAGATGAGTGCACAACTCCTATAATAAAATAGGATGTTTGGGCTCAACTAAGTGCAATTATTGGTGTACCTTTTTCTCTCCTTCCTGAACCTTCAACACCTTTGATTTGATGTATTAGATATACTTCACCTTATTGATTTGATTGTATTTCAATTGAAATTTGAATGGTTTCCTACCAGTATTTTTAGTTGCAAATATTTTATTGACGATTCTATCAGTATATAAAAGTGCCAATAAAACTGCCAATAGAATAAAAAAATATAACGAGTAAGTTTTCAACGGTAGTATCCCATCATCATTTTCTTTAATATCAACAGAATCTTCTCTATATACAGACAAAATATTTCATCTATATTTTCCAATTCTTTTTAGTGTTAGATTACTTTATAAATAACTATATATAAAACTAATATGCATAATATTCTTTAAATTTATAATGAATATTCAATCTGAGTAAAATGCCTAATGTTTTCTTAAGAAAAAATTACATTAAAAATTCTATGTTTTAATTGCGATTTCACTTTCCCTTTATACTTTGAAAAGTTATACTATATATATTACTGTTTATATAATTGATATCAATTTTAATACTAAGTTAGAAAATTGCAAACTCAATAAAAAAAAAATTCTAAAATATTACAAGTTTCTTATTATACTTTATGCAATGTCAAAAGTGTCGTTATAACTGAAATATTAGAAATTCGCAACTCCACTCTATGGCATTTTATATCAAACAAGAAAATGTAAACATGTATTTATAAAAAATGTATCACAAAATCCTCATTTTTTTTCTTGTATAAGAAGTCAGACTAATCCCTCGTATATATCCATACACTCTAAATTTTGTGCCAATAACCAAAAAAAAAAAACTAAATGCAAAATCTATAAATATTTTTTTTTTTAAAAATAGTGAATATCTTCTCTTTTGAAGAATGAGAGATAGGGTGTACAATGTAGGAAAAATTATAATGAACCTAAATACAGGAATCATACCTCCTTTCTCTTGTTTACGAAGACGTTTCATGCACTTTCGATGAATCGCAAAAAAAAACAAAAAAACAAAAAAAAATCCGAATAAAAAACATATATATGTGTGCCTGTATATTTAGTGTAAACTGAGAGAGAAGGAGCGTGAAGGGATAGATGACGAAGAAGACCAGTTTCCTGCATCTTTCGCTCATTGTAGCATTAAGCTTTGTTGAAAATCAATTACTAATCATACCTGAATTTAAGCCATTCAAACAGCTAGCATCGCCGCCTTGCGGTCACCAAATCAAATGTACTAATGTGCGTATTTGAGAGTGTGGTTGTGGTTACTTTTCAAAGTATTTTTCACTCAGAAAAGTATATCAATGATGTTTTTTTATTTTTTAAAAATTATTTTTGAGATCAGCACATCAAAATGACACTATCAGAAATTCGCTAAATAGCAACGGATTTACCGACGGAATATTTCTGTCGGTAATTTGAGGTCGAAATTACCGACGGACAATATTCCGTCTGTAATTCACTTGGTAACTACCGACGGAAAATTTCCGTCGGTTTTTACCGACTGAATTACGGACGGAAACGTTTCCGTTGTAAAAAAACGGGTCGTTGACGTGTTGGCGGGTTATTTTTTCAGACGGAATCACCGACGGATTCAAAAAGACAGCCTGTACAGATTTGAAATGGCAGATCCGTGCGGTGACGTGTTGATTGTTCTGTCAGAATCATCGACGGTTTCACCAACGGATATTCCGTCGGGGAAATCGTCGGTAAAAGTTAATATATGTCTACTCCACCTACCCTCTCCTCCCCTATTTCTCCTTCTTCCTAATCCCAACTCTCCCCATCTGCAAACAACCAGCCCCCCCTCCTCCCCAAACAAAAATCTCCCTCATATCAGCACAACAAGTTATATTTCTTGAAGTTTTGTGGTCACAGCATCCGTATTCTGATTTACCGAAGGATTTTATCAATTTTTGTAAGTAATTCTTTCTTTTAAAATTTTAACATTTAATTAAATGTCAATTTTATCGTTCTTTTAGTATATGTATTTTGTTAGTAAATGTACATGTTTTATTGTTATTTCTCAAACAAACTTGTAGTATATGAATGTATAATTCTATACCTATTATGGTTTGTTTTAGATTTTGTAAGATTGTATTTGTTTGTAAATTGTTAAAACTTTATGGAACTACCGAAGTACATGTGCTATTTTGAAATAATTAATAGCTTACTTAATGGGTCTGTTTAAAGTTTTGTCAATGGTATTGCGGAGTGGTAATTTCTATAAATTTATATATTTTAATTTGTATGGACGTTGATAAATGATAATGAATATTTAATATTTATGAGAAGTTGTGATTGGTTTGTTGGATAATCTCGAGGTAAAGTAATATTTTTGCAAGTTTATTTACCTAACTTAGTCAATTAATACATTATGTCATCATAATTTTATAGAGGTTCGATATAAATCATGGATGATCGTTCATGGATATATCGAGATTCACCCCAAGGATTGCGGAGGATGGATTATTGTAACGGGGTTCAGGGTTTTATTAATTTCGCAACATCTATTCCTAGAAATTTTACTGGAGGCGGTATTAGGTGTCCATGCAGGAAGTGTCAAAATAAAAAGTATCTAAATCCAGATGTTGTAATGATGCATCTTCTACACAAAGAGTTTATGGAGAATTACCAGTGTTTGTATGCACATGGAGAAGTATTTGTTAGCGAGAGTGAGAGGAGAATGGAAGAAACGGTGGTTGGGTCTACTTCTAGTGCTAGCAACGTGCATGAAGCGGCAAATGACAACACTAATCCTTACAAAAATGTGGTTATGGATGCAATGAGAATGAATCAAGGTAATGTCAGTCAATGTCCAATCATAGAAGAAGAACCTAATGTAGATACAGCTAGGTTTTTTGATTTGTTGAAAGATTATGACGAACCATTATGGGATGGCTGCACGAACCACAGTAAATTATCGGCCGTAGCACAGGTGTTTACCATCAAGTCAAATCACGTGTTGAGTGAGGCCGGGTATGACAAGATTATTGAATGGGTAAGAAGTATTTTACCTGAAGGGAACAGGCTGAAAGAGAACTTCTATGCTGCGAAGTCCATGATAAAACCCCTCGGTTTAGGATACCAAAAAATTGACATGTGCCCTAACTTCTACATGTTATACCACCTTGAAAATGCTGAGATGATCGAGTACATGACATGCGGGTATTCCTGTTACAAACCTAGAACTGGCAGGGGAAAGACTCTAGTGGCATATAAAAAACTTAGATACTTCCCAATCACACCTAGACTGCAGAGGTTATTCATGTCACCAAGGACTGCTGAGCACATGACATGACACTAAGCACACCATGCGGTTGATGGAGTGATGGTTCATCCTTCTGACGGCGAAGCCTGGAAACGCTTTAACAGTGTTTATCCTCACTTTTCAGCTGAATCAAGGAATGTGCGTCTTGGTTTGTGTATAGACGGATTCAACCCATTTGGGTCATTTGCTGCTCCTTATTCTTGTTGGCCGGTTATACTCACAGTTTATAACTTGCCACCGGGAATGTGTATGAGGCCGGAGTTCATGTTTTTATCTACTATCATACTCGGTCCAAGAAGCCTGGGGCGGAATATAGATGTTTGTCTTCGACCGTTGATTGATGAGTTGGTGCAGTTGTGGTCCTCCGGAGCTCTAACTTATGATATATCAAGGAAACAAAATTTCCTTATGAGGGCGGCTTTGATGTGGACTATCAATGATTTTCCAGCTTATGGAATGCTTTCTGGTTGGAGCACGCATGAGAAACTCGCATGTCCATACTACATGGAAAACAACAAGGCATTCACTCTAGCAAATAGAGGTAGAGCTTCTTTTTTTACTGTCACCGTTGCTTCTTGCCACTTAATCACAGGCACAGAAAGAACTAGAAAAAATTTCTTTGTTGGCAGAGTTGAAAAAGATGTTGCATCCCCGCGTCTTTCTGGTGAAGAATTGCATGATGTTGTCTCAGAATACGGTGACATTGTGTTTGGCCTTCAATCAGGTAAGCAAAAGTTTCTTGGTTTTGGTTTGACCCATAATTAGGTAAAGCGAATTATCTTTTGGGAGCTTCCTTATTGGAAGACCAATCTGCTCCGCCATAACCTTGACATCATGCACATCGAAAAGAACATGTTTGAGAACATTTTCAACACCGTCATGGATGTGAAGAGGAAGACAAAGTACAACATCAAGGCTAGATTAGATATAGCTTTATACTGTAACCGTAAAAATATAGAGTTGGTTTATGATGAGTCACGGGTCGCAAAACCAAGAGCAAGCTTCATGTTAGAGAAAAACGCACAACTGCTAGTCTATAAATGGCTTAAAAGTCTGCATTTTTCGGATGGACATGCATCGAATATATCAAGGTTGGTTACTATAGAGGACTACAGATTGTATGGAATGAAGAGTCATGACTGCCACGTGTTTATGCAAACACTCATCCCATTAGCTTTTCGTGATTTGTTGCCAAAGGGAATATAGGATGCACTCACGGAGATCAGTCATTTTTTCAGAGATATATGCTCCAGCAAGTTGAATGTTGATCACATTGAGAGGCTTCAAACGAATATCATTGAGATACTATGCAAACTTGAGATGATATTCCCTCCATCATTTTTTGACTCAATGGAGCATCTCCCTATACATCTACCGTTCGAGGCAAAAGCTGGAGGACCGGTCCAATATAGATGGATGTACCCAT
>Ga0325411_1005779_pt1 | contig 13652 bp, 6 predicted proteins | sample PopdelMetagenome_13_FD_206181 | JGI IMG/M metagenome (GOLD analysis project Ga0325411, IMG submission 206181) | Populus deltoides microbial communities from Bellville, Georgia, United States - Xylem-PdIQD-R4 | ecosystem: Host-associated > Plants > Phyllosphere > Stem > Wood/Secondary xylem... | reverse complement strand
TTCCAAAAATTTCTGTATCATTTCTACTTACTTCGTTGACTTCCCTTTATTAAATTTTAGCATTCTACTTACTTCGTTGACCTCCCTTTATCATATTTTAACAACCCTGACCAGAAAACAACAACAATAAACTATTTAAAACTCAATGATCGACCCAAATCAATTATAGTATGCCGTCGGCCTCTAATTGCCAGTTTCATCTCATCAACAAGCATTTCCATTCTAAAACATGGCCTCTCTTGCTCGTCTTCCTTCTATTCTCTTCCTTGTCTTCCTCTACACCTCCATCAATGGCGACTCCAGTGATCAATCACCAATCACAACATGCCCTTCCTTTGACTGCGGTGGTAATGGCATCACAATTAGCTACCCCTTTTGGCACCAAAGTCAACAGTTTGAGCATTGTGGATACCCAGGCTTCAATATCTCTTGCAGTGACCAAAATCCAATGATCTATCTCTCTAATGATCTTTATCCTATTACAAACATCAACCACTCCAGTAAATCTCTCACCCTTCACCATACCAAAATAAGACGAGCAGATTGTCCAAAAGCACCCCATGATACTATCACAGTAAATAGCACTCCTTCACTGTTCAATTCTACGCTAGGCAATAAAATGCTGCATTTCTTTTATAATTGCACACTGTATCCACCTTCACTTACACATATAGCATGTTTACAGTATGGTATTAAGCAGTCATATGTGTTCTTGGAGGGAGCAACACCAGAATTTGATTGGCATAGATATTGCGAGTCAGTTGTGAGTGCCCTGGTGAGTGACGAGGCAGTTTATGGAGACTTGGTTCAGGGTTTTGGTCGGGCATTGCAAGGTGGTTTCAAGTTGACTTGGAAGCAACTAGATGGAGCATGTCAATCTTGTGAGGCTAGTGGTGGATTCTGTGGTTATAACAATGGTCCACACGAGAATTTCTTTTGCATTTGTACCAACAGGAGGCATTCAACGAACTGTTATGACCAGGGTACTTTCCTTCACATAATTTTATAGCATATGTTTATATAGCAAGCACATATATTATTTACTAGCCCCTATTACTTGAACTTACGAATCTGAAAATTTAGTATTGTGTGAATTCGCAGGTGCCCAAACTACAGTCAGACCAGAACCTAATTACATATATGTTGCCATAGGTCAGTATCTCAAACTGGGATAAGAGAAAAAGTTTTTGATAAGCCTTTACTCTGGTGACGAACGTGCAGTGTTCTTTGGTCTTGCAGGTGCATTGATTTTTGGTGGTTCTGTTATTGCAGCAACTGTGTTTTACTTCACTCAGAAGAAGAAAGTTGGTTCATACAAACCAGTTTGAGTACAATACACAGTAGTTGGCAGAAAGGTTCCTCTAGATGTGTGTCAGTGCTTGGGCATGATGTGCCTTGCAATGAGTTTGGGAAACCCTATCTGCCTTTCCCATTTCATGTACAAAAGAAGAAGAAGAAGAAGAAGACGATAACAGTACTTGCAAGTAGTGAACAGTTGCATGTAGTGGGAAACAAGGCATTCTATTTTCACTGATTGGCTTCAAATTCCATATATGTACTTGATTTCACCAAAATCCTTTCATGCCTAAAGGATATCACTAGTAAGAGCTGCTTTAACTTGCTATAAATCTGTTTCAGTAGAAATGTAAGCCAAAGAAACACTATATCATATGTTATTACTATTAGTTTGTGATTTATGAGCTAATTCCTCGTTTTTTTTATGGTCCTTGCATGGAAAAGGATGGAACAGAGATTCCGAGAAAATATGAAACAATATAGACAATTCAAAAAAAGTCTAGATTAATACACACGAGCACCTCCAGAAAAACTGCAGAAAATTATTCATAAACGACCATTATTTAATTTTTTAAAAAAGTTTGGAAACCCTGTCATGGTAAGAAGCCATTCCAAATAAGGATTGAGATTGAATTCTAAGTTTCTAACAATTTGCTGTACAACTAAGATGACAGTTATCAATAGATTACCCCACAGACCACAGAGTCATGGACCTATCCCGTCCAAAACCCAGGCAGAAAAAAAAATACAACATGCAGAAACTTATACATACACGTATATGCAAGTTTATAGAACTCCACAAGACCAATACATTAATCAGCAACTTAACCACAGAGAATATTTAGTGCAGAGTGCTCATTAAATTGGTTAGAAAACTCTTAACTCTATCTCTCCCCTTCAAGCCGACGGGAAAAATACTCAGAAAGCCACTGTCAGATTTAGAAGACGCAAAATGGATAAAAGGTGGAGATGATTAAAAAAAGAAATGCAGTTATAGCTAGATTATTCTCAAATTTGCATACATCTCTCGCTCTAGAAACCGGGATAAAATTTTAAACCATCTTGCTATAAGATTGGGGCTCAATTGCTTTTTTATACTTGGATTTCTCTTTTGCTAAATGCATATTGAATTTTCCTGAAAAGCTAAAAATAATTGAACTAACAATCTCGATTCGTGCTAATGCATTCCTCTATCTTCTAGATAAAGAAGAGAACCCAGCTTACAATGTCATGTTGGTGGGTGGGCGTCAAGGTGTGCGTGTTGGGAAGGCAAAAAATCAGATAAAGACCAGAAAGGTTTAAAATTTGTAATCCTCGAATTTACCTTTTACCCGAACTGGCTCCTCTTTAGATGTTTCTGAGGTCCAAAGACTTTCCAAATCGTAGTCTGCTCGAGCCTCCTCATCAAGAACATGAACTATCACCTTACCTAAGGACAGAGAAGGTAGCAGGGTTCTATGAATCAACAAGCCTCGTTATCACCTTAAGAGTTCATCAAAGTACCAATGTTTCACAATTATGCTAACAGAATTTAAGTCAATTTCAACTTGCTCGTAGGGTTACTATGAGCATGAAATTGATGCCCGTATTGAGTAAGGTACAAACTCAATAAGAACACATACGACTATGCAAGAATTATTTGACACAGTCTATTCCAGTTTTCCCCTTTAAGCAGCGAGAAAGGAAACTCTAACCAGCTCAACTTTGGGCTGCATTGATTGTAAAATACCAACATATCTAACTTCTTCTTCTTTTTTCTTTTTCAGTAACAATATATGTATATAACATTATAGAGAGGAAAACAAACCGGAGTTAATGAGAATCCACTTTCCTCCCTCTTGCCCTTCTACGCCGGGGAGGGTCATTCGCCGAGCACCCTTTTGCTTTTGCTTAGCCTGCCCGTGCAAATAAAAAACTCAAGACATGAACGGGAATCTTAATGCTTGGAAAAATCAACAAACATCTTAACACATGCTGTTCTGAAACACCAAAGAAGCCATTATCAACCAATATCCAAAACAACGAACACAAACCCTCCTGCTCTACCCAGTAATACAATGTGTAAGCCGTAAGGGCATCCCTAATGGGAGAGTAGCCAAAGTAAAAAACTATTTTTTAAGCTTTTTTTCCAATGATTTTGCAGTTTCAAGGAGATAGCCAAGTAAAAAATCAAAATAGTTTTTCAGTTAAAGAAAAGTGATTTCAATATATCTATAAATAAAAAAAGCTAAAAGTATTAAAATAGATTGTTCAAGGATTTATTTTATCGTCTACATAAGTTTTCTCAAAAAAATAAAAAATATTAATATTAAATTATAAATATATTGTTAAAATGATTTTTTTTAATGCATATAAAAATATATTTATACTATTCAAAAAATTATATTAACAATTTTATTTTTTAAAATAACTTTTATTATAACTTTCACGTCATCCGCTCTCGGATCAGGGAGAACCTTCTCGATCTCGTTTAGGTCCAGCAAGCCTTTATCGCTGCTGGATTCAACAGCATTTGAACCTGACAACCCAATGAGTGAGGAAGTCCACCATGGGTAAGGAAAAAGGTGTTTAACGCACGCAGCACTCACGCAAATAAGTGAGGAAGCCCACCATGATATGGCGCCACGTGCCGCAAATTTGAAGCTTTAACAGCTGTCTTTCCCAGGTATTCTTGGAATCGTCTCGAAAGTTCCGCCTTAACTAGCAACGAGTGTCAATGGAAGAGCTTTGGTTTGGCTCCGACGAGCTATTCTTCTTTCATTTCCTTTTCGTAGAACATCTTCAAGGAAATGCTGTTTTAAAAAGGTAAATTAATAAAATAGTATAAATATAATTTTTTTTTACTATGTATACTCTAATGAAAAAAAACTATTTAAAAAGTTAATTTTATTATAATAGAATAATAAATATTTTATTTTTTCTTAATGATTTTAATGTTTTTTTTCACATAGCTAAATTTAATTTGTTTATTTTTTTTTAGCCTCACTTTTGTTTTAACTCTTTTGAGAAATATATAAAAATAATATATGTGGAAAAGAAAAGATATTTTATTTGGTTTTTTTTCTTGAGCATGAAAAACAAGTAAAGAAAAACCAAAATATAACTTTTTTATTTTTGACTCTCCAATTAATAGCTACGTTCGAGATGCTTTTATTATTTTCTCTTTTCTCTCCTTGTGACTCTTTTTAAATTGGCAAAGTAGATTAACAACTTTTATATCAAATTTGGTTTTAATTGTTTCAATTGTTATTTTTAAAAATATTTATTTTTTAATTTTATTTTATAATATTGAGTTTGCTAGGCTTTATAATATTTTTTTGGTTTCTTTTCCACAAATCTATCATAATCTTGTGACCCATTTCGTGGGTTCACTCTGGTTTGTTTAGGTGATTTTTTATGTTTTTTTATTAATTTGTTTTTAATTTCATTCTTTTACACTCCGTTGAAAAGAATTGAACTTTATAACCTTGATTGATTTACTTTTTTACTAAGTTATTCTGATTTTATGACTTGAGTAGCAAATTAGAAGGCCAACACAAATTAATTCAAGTTGTTTTTTTTTAATTGAGCTTTTATTTTATTTTATCTATTAACATTAGACCGAATGAGAATAAACTTTATATTTTTTTAATTTGCTTTTTATGAAAATATTTCATTTTTGTTATTTGAGTTGCTTGTTTGATAGGTTAACTCAAATTGTTTTTTTTTTATTTTTTTAAATAAATATTTTTTCTATTTTCATCCTTAGTATTTTGTTATTGATATATATATATATATTTTTTACATTCTTGGATCAATTAAAAATATATTTTGGATATTATTTTATTAAAATTTTATTTAATTCTTTTGTTATCAAGTGAGATTATATGAATCTTTTCAAATATTGCATGTTTTGTTTTTTGCATGTCATTGTGATTATTATTATTTTATTTATTTATTTATATCAAATATCTATTTTTGTTACATCATACTTATTAAATCTAATTCAGTTTATAACTTGAGTTATAAATTTTAATTACTTTTGAAAAGCATGCCAGTGGTGCCCAATTAATTTTCTTTACATTAAAAAATATTTTGATTTAGTCAATATAAAGAGTGGTTCAAAGCACCAATTTAGTGATCTCATGAAAAAACCAAAACACAACAAAACATTAAATAAATACACAAAATTAATATTTTTAAAGATTAAATTTGTAATTTTATTCTTAATATTTAAGAAGGTTTTAAACATAAAATTTTATTAAATTAAATTCAATCAAGAAGGTTTCAATCATGCTGAATCTACTTGAGTGAGCTCTGATATTTAAAAAAAAAAAAAAGATTATGCAAGATTTAAGAGGACTGTAGGCTTGTGAGACGATTCCCTTGATTGTTTTAGCAGTTCTCAAACCTGTATCATTCAAGACACTATTTGTTTAAGTTTTATAGTATTTCATTTTTCAAACACAAGATTCATAAACAGATTTGTGAGCAGTAAAATATCAAATTCATGTTGAAAAGTGGTTTGTTTTTATGGTTTAAAAGTATTTTTTAAAAAATTTCAATTTATTTTAAATTAATATATTTTTAGTTTTTTAAATTATTTTGATAAATAATTTTTTAAAAATAAAAAAATATTATTTTAATATATTTTTAAATAAATAATACTTTAAAAGATAATCACTGTTGACTTTCTTGGTTTTTTTCGAAACCATGTTCGTTAGGCGTGCAAGAATTATAGTTTTCTTTTTGCTATTCAATTTCTTAATTGTTTCAATTTCATTCACATCGGTTTGTTTAGAGGCTACTACGTAAGCGGTACTAAATAATTCACGAGCAACTGGAAAGTGATTAAAAATGTACAAACCTTGAGGGACTAACTTGTTATTTTCCAAAAATATAAAGGACCGAGTTACGATATCCAGTTCTGAATAGTATGGGTAGGGTTTATGGATAATCCCATGTTAGGGTTTTAGCCCTCTCATAAACACACTCTCCACTTCTCTTCTTCACTCATTTCGAAACCATCAACAAAATGGTCTCTCCATTTAACACAAAAACCCCATAAATTTAATAATCTTTAGGGTTTCCAAATGGATGATTTCACCGGTGATGATTTCGGTGATTTATACTTAGATGTTGTGATTCAAGCGAGTTCAGTTATCAATTCATTACCAAACTCCAGTAATTTATGTACAGAATCAGAATCACATCAAGGAAATGAAGGCAGTGATCATAACAAAGTTAATCAAAGCGAAAAAGAAGAGAACCTGGTGTCGGAGTCCAAGGAATTAAACGAAGAGAAGTTGGGGGTTTTGGAGGAGGTTGGTGACGGGAGTGATAGTGAAGATGATCTGAATATTGTTTTGAATGATGAGGATTGTAAAGGGTTTGAAGTTGGCAGAGCAAGGAACGGTAATGGTAATGGCGGTGGCGGTTTCGAGGAGGAAGAAGGGGAGGGTGGTGGTTTTGTTGGTGCTAAAAATGGAGTAGAATGTAGTGCTAGTGGGAATGGAGTAAAGGGTATTCACCACTTGCCGCATTTGCATTATAAGGTACTGAGTTTTCATGGAAATGGTGTTATGTGTTTTTCAGTTCAGATTTTTGTCTTTATTTTTTTGTAGGAGACTAGGAGTGTACTTTTTGGACTTTAGTCGAAATACTTGGTTTTAGAATTTTATGGATATGAAGTGTAATTTTCTGTTTCTAACATTAGATATTGAATTTTACGGAAATATTTTAATTTTCTTAGCTGGAGTTTAGTATGAGTTTGTTTTGGGTTTTGTTTAATTAGTTTGTTTTGAAGTTCATCTTGGTGATTGGATTTTTAATTTGTAGCTTTAGATCTTTGGTTCTGATTTATTAACTGCAATGACATGACTGATGGTTATGTAGATGGTGTCTTTTTGAGAATTGTCCGGGTATTGTACAAGACCAAGAATGTAAAAAAGTTCAAAATCAGCAGTTTTGATTTTCAGTTTGTTTGATTGCAGAATGACATGTTAATATGATATTTTGTTCCGTGTTTTTATTTTTGATAACGATAGTATTCCTAGAGGTGGAAGTTTGATGTGAAAATAACCTAGTTAGTTTCTTGTTCTCCTGATATTGTTTAGAATGTAAGACCTTATGGATCATCATTTCTGAGCAATAAAAAAGGGAATGAGTCTGCTGGGGTGGCATCTCGTTCTTCTAGCTCTGCTAGAGGTAATTGGGAAGATAATAGGTGCAAGCAACACAAGGTAAATTCAGGCCGGGTTGCTAATTTTCATGCTACAACCAATTCAGTACTATCTCATGGTGGATATGGTTACTCACTACCATGGTATAGGTTAGTAAATACCCCCATTACTCCAGTTCTGTGCAAATACAATTTATTTAGGGTTGTTATAAGATAGCACACAGCAATGCACATACAAAATGATTTAATGTTCTAAATAAGGGTAAATGTTATTTCACATTTATGAGGCTGCCATTGCTGCAGTGATGAATGATTAAGGGAATTTTTGTACTCTTGTATTGGATGCAAGAGTTCTAATTCTCCAGTAATATTAAGTAAAATCTTGCTTCCTTGTATTCAACAGGAGTATACTAGATGTAAATATTGATGCATTTGAAGAAAAGCAGTGGAGGTATCCTGGAGTTGATATATCCAATTTCTTCAATTTTGGTTTCAATGAGGATAGCTGGAAACAGTACTGCATGTCATTGGTAAATTTTTGAAACATTATACTCATTTTGGTCAGATAATTGACCTTATAGTCATATGATCAAAGAGTTCTAACACCTCATTTGCAAAGGGGGAAAAAAAAAGAACAGAGATATGCCCAACTGATTTATGATAGGTATTATTGCCATTACAACTTTTTTGTTAACTGGCAATTGGCCACTAATCATTGAAACTCTGTGAGATGCATTGTAGGAGCAATATGGGCAACAGTCTTACATGCATGGTGCAATGTCAATTCTTCATTCTTCAAAATCTACCCAGGTGAGTTATTTTTATTTTTTAGGGGTCTTTTCATGGCCATTGTGAAATCATAGTTGAATGCTGGAATTCCAAATATATTCTATTTGCATGAAATCAGGCTTCTGAATTCGGACCTGAGCAGAATAGTATTGCTGACCATATTAGTCAAGTTGATTCTTCATCAGAATATGCTGATAGGGGAGGGAAGCAGCTGGGATTGGTACCCTCTAAATTAAGGATTCCTTATTTTGATATTACCACATTGACTACATTTATTTTTTCTATGAATGTCTAGTATGCTTTCTTGTATGCTGTTATTTAATGAATTGTTTTGATTGCTTCAGCGAAAAGCCAGAGCAATTCAGGTTGAAGACAGCACCGGTGAACGTCAACCAACCATGGATCTAAGGCGTCCACGTGTTTGGGATTCTGATGTTGTTATAAAGGTTGGATTTTACTTTAAATATGTATGACTTCTTTTCAACATTTTTTTACTCTATATAATGATTAATTCTTTGCATGATTTGGAACAGATCAATGTGCAGGACTCCAATGACAATTCCTCTCAGTCCAGCATGGAGCAATCAAGCCATATAGATAGCATTGAACCCAGAGCATCAAAAAGAAGGGATTTAAATGTTGATGATAAAAGAGATGCCTGCTCTTCTGGTAGTGCCAGTAGAGATGAACCCTCTGCGGAGTCTCTGGAAGGAAATCTCAGGTCTTCCTCTCTGAAAAAGTTTTAACCATTTAAATATCTAGAATTATCTTCATATTTCCTGTACAATTGGTTTGGCTTGGATTTGTTTTCCTAGTTGAATATGGTGGCTTTATGGCAATCAAATCTAACATGGTACACGTCTTGGATGTGAGTTAGAGTTTTATTATGCTTCTGGAGTTCGAACAATAGAAATCGAACAATAGAAATAGATTTGGCAATCAAAATTGAACAATAGAAATACTCAGTTTACTATTATTGCATCTAATGAATCTCATTTTTTTTAAGCGGAGGCTAAAAGTCTCATAAGCATTGCTTTTATGGTTAATGTAATATAATGAAGCAGAGACTTGGTTGATAGAATATGATGTTGCTTGGTCTAAGATGTTTAATTTTCATGTTCATTATTATGGTTCTGGAGTTCAATAGAAATACTCAGTTTAGTAATATTGCATCTAATGAATCTCATATTTTTTAAGCAGAGGCTAAAAGTCTCATAAGCATTTCTTTTATGCTTAATGTAATATAATGAAGCAGAGACATGGTTGATAGAAGATGATGTTGCTTTGTCTAAGATGTTTAATTTTCATGTTCGTTCAGGCGACATTTTATATTGAAGGGCTATTACATTAGAAGTTTAGCTTTCTTTATATTCCAGTGCTTTTGTTGAGCCACTGATGATGTTAATGATTTTAATTTGTTATCATTAGGTGTTTCAAGTCAATGTCGGTGTCCAATAAAATGTCTCCGAATACTGATAATTATGAAGCCAACCAGATTTCTAATGCGGATGGGTATCACCATCAAAAGGAAAATGCCCATTCTTCAGAAGGCATTGCTGAAAAAATGGAAACTGTAGACGAGGAAGAGGAAGAAATTGACAGGAAGGAGTGCAAGTCAGATCAATTTCTGAGCGAGCCAGAACTATCACTGAGTGATTACAGTTATTTTAGCCCAAGTCTATCCTACTCTGACAGTGATTCTGAAGCATCCAGAGACAATATCTGTCATACTCTCAAAGATTCTCCTGGTCCCTTAAGAAAGCCATCTTTGGGCACCAAGTTACAGGAATATGTTACATCTAACCATAAGAGCCCTAAAAGAAATGGTGTTTTAAGAACATCAGGTATCCAAAATTGTTCAAGTCATAAAAGACCTGTTTGGGAGGAAAGGAAGGATCACAATCGGAGACTCCACAGAGTTCCTGAATGGAGGATCCTTCCTAATAATGATAGCTATACCTCTCCCACACTTAGGGATCGCTCATCCCTTGATTGTAGCAGACAGATTGAAAATCTGCATGATTTTGATTATCGAAATGGAGAAGATTTCTCTTATAGTCGGCAGAAAGACCCTTCTTGTGGTTACAATGGTAAAAGGTGCAGGGATGACCATGCTCAGGCTGTTTACAAAAAACACTGTCATAGAAAATATAATCACAGCTTTAAAGATGAGATGATTCCACAGAACAGAAGGGATTGGAATGAGAAGGAATTTTTCCATGAACGAAGCTGTAGATTAGATGATCAAGATACGTGCAAAGATTTGTATAGTTCTGGAAGAGGACTCTTTCCGGAGGACGCGATTCCTCCCACTTATTGGAGGTCAAGACATTTGGTTTCCAAGTACAACAATCACAAAGAGAGAGAAATTCTATGGACAAGGAAGAGTGGAAACATCCAATTTCAGAAGAGCACTCACAGTATGCGCTTGCTTGGTCATGAAAATGAAGATGACTTAATGCAAGAAAATTGTGGAAGATCTGTTCCACTGGCCAACCAGAAAAGGTTTTCTTTGAATGAAAAATGTGAAAGGCGCAACTTTATTGGGAGAGAAGGGAATCCTTCCAGTAGAAGGGTTAAATATGGCTGTGATCCCCGTATGGATTTGAATAGTTCATGGAACATGGAAACTGAAGAAGATTATTGTGATCCACTTCATCAGCATTTTTTCTCCAAGTATCAGAGGGAAACTTATGAATCCAATGACGGAAGGTGGCAGGAGATGTTGCCGTCAAGAAGTGTTATGTTCAACTCCAGATTAACTGAAAGATACAGGAGACCAAAGAGACGAATATGCATCAGGGAAGTCCAGGATCGTGGTTGGGATGGTAGTTTTAACGATACCATTGATGCTGAAGATGGTATCATTTATCCTGACGATCAGGTTCATTTGGAGAGGAGAAAATATAGCAGGAGATCTAGAGTACTTAAGTGGAAACAGGATGAATCTATTTTAAGGCACCATGTTGGTGATTTTTATGTTGAAAGGAAACCATGTTTCTATGGAGTAACTTCAACACATGAAAAAATTCATGCTAAACATAGATCTACCACTGGTGGGGTGGTGGTTAATGGTATGGATTTTAGCCGGCATAGCTACAAAATGATCAGAGAAGGAAGTAATGCTAGGTGTGTCAATAGAAATCCTGGTAGGATGTATAGAAGGGGGCATGAGAAGATGGTCAGGAGGTGCTGTGATCCAGTTGACCTGAATGTTGGAGAAGTAAAGGTAAACTTAGGGAAGCTGAGATCAAAACCTTGTACAACTGTACTTGTATGTATTAGTGCTCTTCTTTTGAGCAAGTCTTTATTCTTGGTAATGCTATCTCATTGTGTGTTTATCCGACATTTCTTCTCATGTTAAAATTTCCATGTGATTCACTTTGTGAAGCCCACTAAGAATTTTTTCATGTCTTCCCATGCTCTATTGTCAATAAGCCATTCAGGATAAAGAAACACTCAGTAATAAGCAGTTGATCGTGTTCTGCAATTTCCCCATTGCAAGTGTAGTGTGATGTTTCTTGTTATGGCTACGGAATTGATATTTAACATGCTACCTTTCCATTTGATATGAGTATGGAATTTTCAATAGTATGTCCTTGTTTGTTATTGTAGAGACTTCAGAAGGTTGAGAAATGAAACCAGCTTGTCAGGAAAATATTAGTTTTCTAGGAATCAGATTTTGATAAACCACTATTACAATGCTTGTACCTGATATTGCATGTTATGCTCCTCTGAAAGTATATTTGCATGTGATTTGAATGCTATGCTCTTCTGGTGATCATTCATACATTTTATATCCTCTACACTTTATATACTTGCCACTTCCGAAGTGAGATATTTTGGTATATTTAGCATGCTTCCTTCATGGATCTTATATTTAAGATTTGTTAATAGTAGGGGCAGATTGGCAAATGAAATTTAGAAAGCCGTTACATAGTTTCTTTTGCACTGAAGAAGGTTATTGTGAATTTGAATGTAAAATACCTCCAAAACGACAGGGCAATGTAATTATAGTTTTTTTCTTAGATGCATTGATTACCCTCTGGGGTGAAGTTTTTAAATATTTATCAAGTTATCAACATTGCATCCCTCTGCCCCCCTTAATACTCTGGTGTATAGTTGACTCCAATAAAAGGAATATTGTTATTGATAACTCAAGGCATGATAATTGCTTCCTAAATTATGAATTTTGTGGGGAATCTGTGATTTACTTAATATCAGGAAAATTTATCTGATTGATGGTTTGTTGCAGATTGTAACAATTCTACTTGATAATTTTTATTTCTTTTGAGTTTTTGAATTAGCCATCTCTTTGACAGCATGTTCCAGCATTTACATTTCACTCGTCGTTATGCAATCTCATATATTTTGTGACTGATCCTTATGATTACTATATCCCTGCTTTTCTGCTTATTCATCATCTGTCTTTTTTAGTTGATTCAGATATTGATTTGGTATGTCTTGATGCATAGAGACATTAGCAAACTGTTTTCCTTGTAAAGAGTTATGATCTCTTGTTGCATTGTTGTTGTGAAGTGAATTCTTTTTGAGATTTGTCTGATGTTCAAATTTGCGCTTATTGTTTCATGCATTGCTCTTGGATGTTCAATTATCCTATTCAATCCTGTCCTAGGCGCATGTTGTTGCATTATCATGTGAAATATTGTCCATTTGTTCATTATCCTTTTTTTTTTCTTTTTCATACACCAAGTCCATTGTGATTTTAAGCTCTGTATTATGTGGTAGATTATCATTTCCTATCAGCTGCATGATTTGACACCATGGAGGTTATTTGCTAATTTATTGCTTTTGTGTATGCAACCAGTATCTCTTTTTATCAATTCTGTTGTTATTTCATGGTTTGTCTTCGCCTGGGAAGAGCTACTAAATACAAGCAGCACTCGTAATGTTGCATAACCAGTTTTATAATGTGAATGGTTTAAAAATTTTGTTTGTCTTCTTTTGAAGAATTTGTAATGGATTACATTTATTTTGCAAGGAGAGGATTTGTTTGATAGGGTTCTAACGAATCTGACCTTCTCAATGCCAAGACTTCCTCAGTGTGTTTGTGAAGAGCTTGCCTTTGGTTCTAGGAAAGTCGATATGTTTGGAAAAGAACTAAATATAGGTCAGCCCATGGAATGCTAATATTAATTAAGCTTTGGGAACGACTGGGTTCTTGTTGTAGCAGTAGTCATTTTGATGGACTGTTTGTAAATGGGTATTTAACTCAGCATAGGCTGAGAAGGTGTCTAATGCTGTCTTGTAAAGATAGGGAATTTACTACATCTGAAGACAGCATACAAATCCTGCCAATCTATATATAATTTTTAGTAGCTTGTTTCTTAAGATGCCAGAGTTGATGACTAATTCATATGATTGTGGACTTGCTATGTGATCTAGA
>Ga0325411_1005776_pt1 | contig 13654 bp, 8 predicted proteins | sample PopdelMetagenome_13_FD_206181 | JGI IMG/M metagenome (GOLD analysis project Ga0325411, IMG submission 206181) | Populus deltoides microbial communities from Bellville, Georgia, United States - Xylem-PdIQD-R4 | ecosystem: Host-associated > Plants > Phyllosphere > Stem > Wood/Secondary xylem... | reverse complement strand
GAAGATCTGCATCTTCGCTTCTTTCTTAGGGTTTTCACTTGGAGAGATGCAGAGCAGAGCAGCGGGTTTTGGCTGGGTAGGGCAGGGTATTTGAGGAGGGGAGTATTAGGGTTTTTTTGTGATGGCCCGAAAGTACGAATTTAACCATAGAGCTGTTATTTATTTACAAGGGCTAACCTGTGAAGAAATTGGGATGTGGATATTGCTTGGATTATTCTCTCTCTTTGTTTATTGATCCTTATGATATTAGCTTTTCTATTTTTGAAATAAAAAAGTTAAAAAATTGTAAATTTGTTTTTGTTTATTAAATTAATTTTATTTTCATTATATTATATTAAAAAACAGATTATGCACAAAAACTAATCTTGTACAAAATATATATATATATATATATATATATATAATGTAAAACCAGGTCATTTTAGTATATTCAATATGATTAATTAGTAATACTAAGAAATATAGTTTAACAGGTTGGATTTTAAATTTATTTTCTAAAAATTATCAATTCAAGTTTTATAAACTTCATGATTATTATAAACTTATATAATTATGTAAATGTGGCTCCCCTTTGCTACGGATGCCTAGCTTTATCATGAGTCCTTTGAAAGTGGAAGAACGCGAAATAAGAAGTTAAAGCTAAAAGTGTGTTTAGCAGTGTGGTTACGGTTGTTTTTTAAATAATTTTTCGTGCTAGAATACATGTTAATAATATTTTTTTATTTTTAAAAATTATTTTTGACATCAGCACATCAAAATAATTTGAAAACACTAAAAACATATTAATTTAAAATTAATAAAAAAATAAATTTTATCAAAAATATTTTTCAAACATAGAAACAAACATGCCATTAGAATATTTTTTTTCTTGATCATGTCATTGCACAAGCTAAAGACAAACCAAGGAGTCGTGGGAGCATAGAGCATTCAAGAATCCAAATGATGAATGTTACCAACTTACTGTGTTTCACCATAAGTTTATGGGAATGGAGTCTCTTTTTGATATGATGATATGTCAAGTAGAATATGGTCACGTGTATAGAAGAAAGACCTAACTGATGAAACAAGATTTTATTGATGTTTTGTTTTTTTAACTGTAGATATCCGGGTCAGTTTACACACACCTCAATTAATTTTTCGAGATTTTGAAGTTAAAGACCAAGTAAATTTCCAGTGGCCTGAAATTTATGAAACTCGAACTGATAACATCTGATGAGTAAACTCAGAACCTGACCAATTAAATTACACCTTTAAAGTTTTTATCAATATATTTTTGTATGTATTTTTGGGTGTTTTGGGCTGGCATACGCCAACATTAAATATACTCCATGAAAACACACTAGGTTTAACACTAAGCAAACCCAATTGCTTTTAAGTGTGACAAATGATGCAACCTAGGTTTGGTGCTAGCTAGACTCAGGCATCTTCTAGGTCTAGTAGGTGTTGTTAAGGTAATGGAGTGAGTTTAACATGCATTTCTTAAAAGTGTTCAGCTCGAGGATTTTTGTCATCACATCCCAGACATGGCTGAATTCCCTATACCTATAGATTTAAATATAATGCTTAAGTATAATGTTATCAATTCTATATATTTTTATATAAAATCTTAGATAATATATTTATTAATAAATAGATTTAATTAAATAAGTTTATATTCTACCAATACTATTAGAAGTATTAAAATAATTTATGATCTATTATATCTTTATTTTTTTACAAAATGAGTGAAACAGAATTTATAATACAACTCAAAATAATAATAGAGAGCATTACCTTAAATTTTTTTTTTCCTATAACCACGTTGCTGAAACTTAAGCTAAAGCATCGTAGAACTCAGCACAAGAGACCGTCATTGCAAAAGAAACTGACTTTTTTTGGAACTGAAGCTTCTGCCGAAGCATAGCAACTAGTGTGTTTGGCAGTGTGGTTGCGGTTGCTTTTTAAATAGCTTTTCGTGCCAAAATATATGCTAATGATGTTTTTTTATTTTTTAAAAATCATTTTTGACATCAGCACATCAAAATGATTTGAAAACACTAAAAACATATTAATTTGAAGTTAATAAAAAAATAAAAAATTTTCAAATTTTGTCAAAAGCGCTTTTGAAACGCAGAAACAAACAGGCCCTTAAATCAATCTGCTGAACTCCAATTAGAACAGTTTTATTTAGTCAATCAAGTCCCAAAAGGTTTTGAGATTTCTCAATTGGGACTTTCTTTCCATTTTCTGTCAATTTTTCTTTAAAAATACTCCCTTTTTGGGCATATAATTGGACAGAAAATTCTAAGGAGGTTTGCAAAAAGGACCAAAATGAGAAATGTTTGAGAGATTTGAGTCCTAATTGATAAAGTGCATTGTTCTTGGACTCACTTGAGAATCGACATATAAATTGGGGTCTCCCCGATTGTTTTCCTCCTCCACTAGCCACTGAAGAAAAGTGGGATATCCAAAGGACGACTAGTCGTTCGTTTTGGTCGGGAAGACACGACGCCGTTTAAGGCACCCATCAATTTGAAAACCAGCGTTTCGTCCCCAGGGGAGGGAAAGGAAGACATCAAAATTCAAAACAATACCGTCACCTTACTCCAGTCTCCTCCGTTCCCCAGTTCCCTTTTCACTCTATTAATTCAAAAGGAAAAAAAAATGTCAAAAGAAAACAGTTACTCGTTAGCAAAAATCATAACGGAAGAGCAAAGAGCTCGAATTTCTCACAATTTCAAAGCCGCAAAAGCACTCCTCGCTCGCAAACGCCCTCTCGACTCCATCGCCGCCGAAACCGCTAATAAATTCCCTCACAAGTAAGCTCAAATCAAGCACTAACTTTTCTTTCTATTAAATCTAATCGAATTCATAATTTCTCTTGCTTTCTTTTTTAATTACAGAAATAATGATGTAATCTCACTTAAATCACCAAGATTTCCTCTCGCGGAGGTGAATACTAACCTGCCGCCATCGCGGTTAGTACAAAAAGGTGTCACGCGAGTGTCGGAGTTGGTTAATGGTAGTGATGGAGAGAGTAAATGTTTATCGGAATCTTTTGTTACTCCGGTGAAAAAACCGGAAGGTTCGGGTTTTAGTGACTGTTTATCTACGCTTAGTAGCAGTGCTAGTATTTTAGATGATGATGATTTTGATGAGTCTATTTTGGAGGAGATTGATGCGGTTTGTGAGCAGAAGTCTGTTGTGAAAGTGGAAAAGGAAAGTCCGAATAGGAGTTTTAGTGTAGAATGTGAGTGTGATCAGGGAAATGAGGGCAGTTTGGAGTCAGGTATGCGAGATGTGTTGGACTCTCCAACGGAAGAGAAAAGTATTTGTCCATGCGGAAATATGCCTGAAGAGTATGTGAAGTATTTGCAGGGTCTGAATGATAGGCAGCGTGAAGCGGCTTGTAGTGATATTTCGGTTCCTTTGATGCTTATTGCTGGTCCAGGTAGTGGAAAGGTCAGCCATTCTCTTCCTATCTGTGTGTGTGCATGCGCTTGAGTGCACTAGCAAGTCTTATTTGAGAGTTTTGGTTAGTAAGTCTTGCTGGTTTTGCTCTGAATTTTCTGTTTTTTATGTAGACTTCTACAATGGTCGGGCGTGTTTTGATGCTGCTCAATGAGGTATTGCAAGAGTTTAGCTGCTGATGATTTTTTTTTTCTTGTTGTTAAAAGAGGCGCGTTATTTGTGCCAGATTTTTTGCTGCATGCTTTTAACATTGTTTACTTGTGTTTCGGCTTTTGTTTGTATCTGATGGTTTACTCCTTCGATTATGTGTGGGCTTTTTTGTTTCTGTCCTTTGAAACATGGTCAGGGAATTAGTCCATCAAACATTCTGGCTATGACTTTCACAACTGCTGCAGCTGCTGAGATGAGAGATCGGATTGGAGCAGTGGCTGGGAAGGCAAAAGCTAAAGAGCTTATGATTAGCACGTTCCATTCCTTTTCTTTGCAACTTTGTCGTTCACATGCAGAGAAGTATGCACATTCCGAGATTGTGATATTCAGACATTTGCTTCTGCATTATGTTCCCTTCCTGAATAAATGTTCTCCATTTTCATTATAACTCTTAGAATTATATGGAAATGTTACCTGCTACATTTAGAAATAGTTGGTCTTTGTTTAAAATGTAGAAGTCTTCTGTTGTCTTGGGTACATTCTAGGCTTGAAGCTGGCTTCTGCTCTGTGATAATATAATTCATGTGAAAGGGTACGTAACTTGTGGTTCATGCTATAGATTAGGCCGCACATCAGAATTCTTGATTTATGGACATGGGCATCAGAGAAGAGCAATCATTGAGGCTGTGAGGCTATTAGAAAAGGAAAAGAGTGGTGTACAAAATGACGATGCCAGCAAACTTGCTCAAGATTCTAAAGATGTAGTGTCTCCGGAATATTTCAAGGACAAGTCAAAGAAATGGCAAAAGTTTGTGACTCAGGTTAGCAATTTGTTAAGTGCATTATAATCTACCACTATATGTTATGAACTTGAAATAAACTAGAATTTATTTGATATTTAATTATTGTCTGTTATTTTTAATAATTACTATCATTTTAATTAGTGCTGGATCCAATTTAGTGAATTTCAAGGCTCAAAATATTCTAGTACAATGAAACTTGATTACTAAATTTTTCCTTCCTATTGCTGACTGGTTATCACCTCTCCTTCATTCAAGATATACAAAATAAATAGTTTACGATATGGTTTTATCTTTCTTTGTGTACTACTTCTAATATGTTTAATTGCTTATGAAGTTATCAAATTTTATCCATGGCACCAGTTCATTAATGTGCTCCATTTCAGGCTAAAGCTTCTGGAAAAACACCCGCAGACTTCCATAGAAGGGGTGATGAAATTGGAGTAAGCTGTTAAATTTCTGGTTCCAGTGTCATTCCAGTATATTTCCTTTCTTACCTTTGATTCTTAGATCTGCTTCAGGCAGCAATTCTTGGGAACTACAATGACATATTAAGATCTTGTAATGCTTTGGACTACCATGACTTGATCAGTTGTTCTGTGAAGTTGCTCACTGATTTTCCTGAAGGTCAATACCATCCAAATGTATATAACAAGTTTACACAACTCACATGTTATTAGAGTTCTAACATTTGTGTTACTATCCAATTCAGTATTTGAGGATTGCAAAGATTCATGGAAAGCCATTGTGATAGATGAGTTCCAGGACACAAGTGCCATGCAATACAGTCTTTTACGACTTCTTTCATCTCATAATCATATAACTATTGTTGGTGATGATGATCAGGTATAACTTTTCATTTGTCTTCTAAAAATCCACAGATTCGTTTCATTTTTCTTTTTGGATTTGGATTCTGAAGCCAACCCAGGGATTCTCATTGACTGCACTTGTGATTTACTGGCTCTAAACTTGTACTTACATTGTTTGCAGTCCATTTTCAGTTTCAATGGAGCTGAAATTTCTGGGTTTGACTCATTTCGTCATGATTTTGCAAATTACAAAGAGGTCTTTCATGTCCTTTGGCTATTTTTTTCTGTCATTGTTATCTATGTTTCCTTGATTATGTAATAAATAACTGGACGAGTATATCTATAATTTCTTTCCAGTGCTCTTAGATTGTTCATATCATTGCATTGTTTTGATTCTTGACACTATTTGTGCCTTTTTTTATCCAGATTAGACTCAATAAAAACTATCGATCCACCCGCTATATTGTTGAAGCTGCATCTTCTCTTATTCAAAATAACATGAAAAGATGCCGGTTCAAGGATGTTCTTACTGATAATTCTTGTGGATCTAAGGTATCTTAGTATTGCAATACACACTGTATCTGAAAAGTTAATTTCTTTTCTTTTCTTTTTTCCTTTTTCCTGTTTCATTGGACAATTAATTTTCATGCATTGGACCAAAATGGACAGATAGCTATCAAGGAAAGTCAAAATGAACGTGCAGAATGTGCATTTGTTGTTGACAAGATCTTGGAAACTGCATCTGATGGCTCACATTCGAAGCCTTCTTATGGCAGTATTGCTATTCTGTATAGGAGGCAGGTCAAGTTTACATTCCATACTTTTTAAGGTGTACAGAACAAGTAATTAAATATTTTCTGACTGTTCATGGCATTATCTCTTAAACTTCAGGTATCAGGAAAGATATTTCAATTAGCATTTCGTGAGAGGAAAATACCATTCAATGTTCACGGGGTTGCTTTTTATAGGAAAAAGGTACCCAACATTTTTTAAAGTGCTAAAATCTTAATCATGAATATCCTTATAAGTTTCTCTTATGGTGTTCCTATCAACTAATATACTGTTATTTTCTTTAAATATGATTTTGTTCTTAAATCATAGTATTTGACACGAGCTATTTTTTGTCATATCAACTAATATACTCAAGTTTTTTGTCATAGCAGTCATGTAGCACTGCCAGTCATCAGTGAGAAATCCATGAGTGAATATTTGAGGGTTGTATTTTTGTTCTTTTAGAAAGTAGATATGAGAAAGTAAACATGTTAAAATATTTTTTCCAGATAGTTTTTTTCTTTATTCGGATCAAACTTTTCTTTTATTTTTTTCTGAGAAAAGGGGATAGTTTTTTCATTTTTTTATGGATATGCTGATTTATTATTATCATTTGAAAAACAAATGACATTATTAACAGGTAAGGGAAATTGTTTTCAATCCTTGGCATGGGGTTAGCTACCCTGGATTCATCACTGCTAGGAATGGATTTGAAGTTCTTAGATTTACGGTTATGAAAATTGTTGTTGTCAAACATGTTAATATGTTATCATAAAATGATGCTGAAGTTCAAATTGATTTGTTTGGAGAACAAGACAAATTATATTTCATCAATCATCACTACAGTTATAGATTCTTTCGAATTTTGCACATTGAGCTCTTCACACTTGCATAACTACCAGAAGATACAAAATGAGGTGATAGCATGGTGTTAAGGTAGTGGTTCTTTTCCTTAATCACTCTCTCCGCTGATTTAATAGTTTCTTTAGCCTGCTCAGGACATCAGGGAGCAGGTTTCAATAGTTCTCATATATTCAGGTTACTTTCTAGGGATAAAAGTAGCTTAAGTTTGATTATAGTTAGTTGTAATATAGCTAGATATTTCATCTAACTTTATTATTTCCAGTGCAGTTGAGTGTGGTAGCTTTCTTTCTCTTGTTTGGGCTTATAGTCAGATGTAATACTATTATTGTTGAGAGATTTAGCATGCAAGTAATTCTATTTTCTGATATTTGCTTTATCATTCACGTGCACAATAAGCTATTGGTTGTTGAATAAGCATTTGCTTTGTAATAGGTAGTTAAAGCTATCATTGCAATGCTTAGAACAACATTGCCAGGTTGTGACGATGGTTCATATCATCAAGTTTTCAAGGCTTTGCTTCCTTTCGAGAAGGAGGAGAAAAGGAGGGTACATGTTTAGTTTTTCGCTGGTTCTGCTTTTTTCTATTTCTGGATAATGGTATGTTCACTTCATATGACCCTATTTCATCTCTCATCTCTTGCAGGTTATCGAGCATGTTGATAAAATCTCAACAGTCCGAAAATGTAGCTTTATAGCTGCTGCATGTGATGTCTTTAGTGCAAAGATTTCTGGTACCTTCAAGAGGTTTTTGTTTCTCAAATTTATCTCATCATTTTATATGGGATAAGTTTAGTAATAGTATCAACATGTCCAAGAACTGAAACAGTAAATCTTGCTTGACTTGGGATCAAATTAAGTAGTCTGCAATCTGCATTGACATTTTCTATTTTTTTTTTTGTTGGTGGAAGCGTTCATTGATTTCTACACCAGAGTTTCCATTACAGAGAATTTTGTGATGGCATTGATAAGCTTTTGAAGCTGCAAGATGTTTTTATCTAGCACAATACTGAGTACTGTAACATCTTTGTTAGTAACACATTAAGAGTAGAAGATATAGCAAGTTGGGGGCGAGAAATTTCTGTTTCAGGAGCTTCCAATGCTGTTGACTAATGTACTGTACAAAATCATTTGCATATTTACTTATTTTTGTCCTTTTTGTTTACAATAGGAGTCAGCTCACACAGGGACGTAAGGTGTTGTCTACACTACAGATGATTTCCAAACTTGTTCACAGGGTAAATAAATAAGTTTAGAATTACTGACTTATGTTTGCTATAGAAAATTCCTTTTGAAGTGGTAGTTGAATTGGATCAGGAGTTTTAAATGGCTATGGCGAGCATGAAATGAACTAATTTTTGCTGACCCGATTTTAGTTATTCATCCAATACTGGAGAGTTGCCTGGGTTTATTAAAATTTGCCTTCCTGAAGGAGCCTTCATTTTTCCATGCTATGTATTAGTGCCGGACTGATATTTTAATACAAAAATAATGTTAGACATTTGTTATTTTCCCCCCACATTGTTGTTAAATGTCAATCAAGTTGCACAAGTTTCTTTCAACAAGTTTTTAGATGCATGGTTTTCTGTTTACAGGAACAGTCAATTTCAGCTGTCATAACTTCAGTGGCAAACATGGTTCCTCAGGTTTGTTACCCTTGATTGAGCTTTCAAGTTAACTACACAACATGCTCATAAATATGCTAGCACTTTTGATTGGAGATATTTGGGTGCCAGTGCTGCATAAGAGCTAATCTCATTTGGTAATGCTTGGAGGAATATGCTATTCCTTTTAAGAACATTCTTGATGCTAAATTGATTTACACCACAGAACTATGATGTGCATGTGAATTTTCTGGTTCCTTTACCATGTTTGCAGTCTGTTAGATTCACAATTTTATCTTCTTGTATGGCTTCAAATCTTAGAAATATCTTCTCGAACAACGGGCAGTGGTTGATAGTGATGGAGGAAAGTTGCTCAATGAAGACAATGACCTCAGATCTGTAAGTATCTTTTGATGGCAATAATCTAGACCATATGCTTTTAGTTAATTACTGTAAAGATCCTAGCAGCTTGTTGCTTATTGGAATGAAATGGAAAATCTCAATCCTTTTTTGTTTGTGTGCTTGCATCTTTATACAACAGAACTTTGTGGCTGATGATTTTCCAGGATATCTTTCTTTTTACCCCTTTCCTTTGAAGTTTAAAATAAGTTTCATATTCCTATACTTCCTGTGGCATCCATATTATCTTTACATCGAATGCTCTGACATGTGGTTAGAACTTGGTTAAACTACCATGTAGGTTCTTCAGTATTTATTGGACGATGTCTCTGATGTTTTATCTATGCAAGTTGCTTCAAAAGAAGGAGAGAGTGGTGTACAAGAACAGAAAGGTTGTGTTAGTTTACTCAAAGAGTTTATTGACTACATAACAGAGCGGGAGAAAGAAAATTTTCGTTCTCGAAGACACAATAATGAAAATTCTGTAACCCTGACTACCATTCATCAGGTTTTTCCTCAATTTAACTATTTCCCTTCTTAGTGCCTTTATGGTGCTTGATAATGTCATTGGCTAAATTTCTTTCCATCTTGCCCTTTTTCTCTGTGCAGTCAAAAGGCTTAGAGTGGGACACTATTTTTATAGTAAAGGTACTTGACTGCATTATCACTACCCTGGCTTGAGTCTTGACCTAATAACCTGCCATGTTATTCAAACATTTTATTTTCTAGCATTGATGTATTGTATCTTTATGGTTTCCTCTTTCCAGTCAGGAATTTGAATGTGGCTTCCTTGCACATATCTGCTTTGTGCTTTGCATGATATGATTGGAGCCAGCTTTTCACACTTATTTAAAGAAATTTATGACGAGTTTCAATCAAATCTGCAATGGCTTATGTTACTGCATATTTTTCTCTTCTAAACCCAATTAGGGTGGTTGTAATAAACCAGAAGTTTGATGTGGTTTTGATGTACCTAGATTATATTCTGTTGACGTACCAAGGCACAATGGTTCTCTAAAGTCTAAAAGCTGTGTTTATTGTTTATGTTTTCTTTTTTCTTTTTTGGTTTTTGAAATGGTACTGCATCAACAACTTTTTAGTAGACAACACTGGAAACCTTGGGAAGGTTGGTGGTAATGAATTATTGGTAAAATAGTCAAATTTAATAACAGTGTTTGCAATGGTGCTTTGCAAGAGAATCGTTTGTTGGATATACAAGTCTTTGCTCCTTAAATATTCATCATACCTGCTCTGATGCCCAGACTACTGATGCAGGCAAATGAATCTGAGATTCCTCTGTTGCATGAATTTAATGGCAGTGCAAAGGAAAATGGGAACGCAATTGAGGTAAGCTTGTTCTTGCATGGAAAATTGTTCTTCTGTTGCTTTCTGCAAATTAGTTCATTGTGGTGCTCAACTGATTATTCTCGCTGCAAAATCTCAGGAAGAGCGGCGTCTTTTCTATGTGGCAATGACTCGTGCTCGAAAGAAACTTTTCATTACATATGTTGCCATGGATTCAAATTGGCAGGTTTGACCCTCATAAACTATTTCTATTGGTTTCTCAATCTATGTTTACTGTTGAGTAGCAATTTGAGTTCTTTCAGATGCTTCATCCATCACGTTTTCTCAAAGAGATACCGGATCATCTTCGGGAGATTCAGGTGCATTTTGCTGGTTTGACTCTTAAGTTCTGTTGTATCTTTGTATTTTTCTTTTTTAGAAAATAAAGATCCAGTCTCTTGCAATTTTCACACTGCTCTTGTAAGCCTATTTTATCTGACTTTATTGCTGAAGTGAAGATTCAGAATAAATTGATTTCAGGTGCGTTGTTAAAATTAACATAAATGGTATAATGCATGAATCAACCACCAAATAAATTGAGTAGAAGGGTAACATCTGTATGAGTATCTTGGTGAGTAGAAATTAGGTGGTGGTCTCTCGGTTTTGACATTTCTGCAAACTTTTGTGTCCTGCAAGCAATTTTCTACAATATTTGAATCACAAGTAAACTGCCTACACTTTATCTTCCAGGTAGCCTTTTACTTATATACAGTCAATTTAATGCTATTTCAAATTTGAGAGGGAGAGAATCTTTGCTAGTAATTATTTTGTCACTGTAGATTTTAGCAAATCCAATACTAACACTGCTTGTTGCATATTTCTAGATAACATTTTTGCTTGGACTCACAGCTCCAAAATTTTCTTTTCGTTTATGCACTTGTTTCTTAGACTGTCCATCCCAGCTACTTTGCATGTTGAGTTTGAGTGTATTTTATTGCAAAGGGTGTGACTTATGTTAACTGTGTTGCTTATTTATTCACATCAATGGCAGGCTGAAGTATGTCTACAAGATTTACAAACAAAGCATCGCGAGATCCGAAATGAAACTGTTGACATTGTCATTGATCTACCAAAAGAACAAAAAGTTTCTGATTTAGAAACAGAGTCAAATGATTTCCTCGTTAATCAAATAAACGAGGCTTCAAAAGAGTCATTGGAAACAATTGATTCATACAATGGGAATATTTTCTTAAGGAGGTTGTCTTTGAAACTGGGATGGTTTGCTTGAAGCTGCTGTAGTATGTTGGTATTACTTTTTTTTAAAATAACCTTTAATTACTTCCCCTGTCCCCTTTTGCAGATTTGCTGGTGAGGAAAGGTCAGTTGTTTCCCACTTATTCCATCAATGGGCCAAGAAACAAGCATTCCAAAACCCTAAGAGATTGCTTACTAAGGTGACCTCCTGTTCCTATATGTTAACTTTTTCCATCTCTGAATAGTGTACTAAGTCTTTGAAGCTGAAATGTATGTCTTGAGGGATTAATCTGTTCTTTAGGTCTTCTATTGATGGTAGTTTCTCACTGCATCTGTCCATTCAGCATCACATTCATACATGTAGATGCATCGATTTTATAAACCACATAATCTTCTGTTCTTTCTTATTCATTTCCTTATTGGTTCTTTGAAAAGCGAATGGCATCTTCGTCAATATTGTAATGATAAAGAGCATGTATACTTAGCTATTTAACCGCCCTCTGTTCATGTGGTTTCTACTGTCTGATGTCCATGTGAGTTGCATCAGCTGGTGAAACAATGATATTTTCTTTCTTCTATTTTCTGAGGGAGCTGCTTGTTGATTGCATCCTGTAATTTGATGTTCTGATCAATGTTCAATACATTATGGTGATAGCATGTTGTCGTTCAAATGAAATTATGATAGATAGCAGAATCTTTCATAATTTGAAAGGAAAGGTTGTTCAGCCTCTTGTATAGTGAAACGGTTGTCTGAATTTGTTTTCTTGGTTGGAGACAGCTTTGGAATTGATATAATACTTTCATTTGATGCATGGATATCCTGATCAATGCTATACTCTATTTTTATTTTCAGGTTGGATTTGTTATTGATGAACGATTGAGGGTCAAGAAGAACAAACACAAGGTGGCACAATGTGCCAATTCTGTATTAAAGAACAGTTTTAGTTCTCCTTTTTAAACATGTTTTCTTCTCATGAAATATCAGTTTATGTCATCAGGTTCTGGAATGTTAAAAAGATTATTAGCAGAATAGCATTTATAAAAATTTTCATCTCTGGGCCAATATTTTGGAAAGTGGGACAGCTAAAGAGTTTTGGTGCCATAATTTTATTATGGTTGAGGACAAAATAAAATTGATTCAGATTTTCCTTCCAACACTGTTGTAACGAAGTTCAGTGAACACTTAAAGAATATTTTCTTAAGGAGATTGTCTGCATATGCATTGTGGTCAGCATTCCTTTCAAATTTGTTAGACCCTTATCAGTAATAATACGCATGCCTCTATAATGAATTTTTTCTAGTATTTGCTGATGCTGCTTTGGCATAATATCTCAGGATGTTTTGCGTGCATTGAAATCCTGCTTGAGCTGTGATGAGGCCTTTCAGTATGCAGAATATGTAAGCTTATAATGCACTTTTCAACATTTCTTTGGCTACTCTCTGGATTTAACAGATAAAACCTGCCTCCATTATGGTTGGTTTTTCTGTGATGGTTACTGCAGAAGCTGACAAGAATAGTATAACTATATTCTTTGACCTTCTATGTCTTTCCCTCCTGTATGCATTTAGGATTGATTTTATCGACCAATGTATTTCTTGTCTGACAGGTGCTGAGATGGGAGCAAATTCCTGCCGACCAACGTGCTCATTTGATGCATGAGAAACAGGTCTGTTTTCAGCTTGCAACTTTGCTGCTTAATTTTTCGTCTGAAATTATGCTTTCACATTCTATACTTTTACTGATGTTCTGTTACTAGGTTTCAATTAAGGTGCTAAAACTCCATAACTTTAAGAATATATTCAGTAAGGAAAAATCAATGTACTTGAATACTTGGTTTGAGATTTTCTTGCACTGTTTGGAATTAGAATATCCATTCTTAAAAATCAGAAAAGTAAACAATGATTTGAAGAAAGTGCATCCAGGTTAGTTCTGTCTTTGGAGCTTTAAGCCCCCCCCTGCTGTTGCACTGCACTGCACTGCCCCCCGTAACTCGGACCGATAAAACCAAGAAAAGGAACCATGTTTGTTCTAAGTTGTTGGGATATATAACATATATTTTCCTATGAGCAATGGTTTCCCGATCTATAAGGGAGTGCTGGTTGGGTTCCTCGTGGTTCCTATCCTGTAAATGTTTCTCTTATTCACATTCAAAGTCATTTTATACATCTTGCTGATACTGAGGCAATATTTTTCCCTTTTTAGGAGCATTTCCAGAAATTAAGGATAGAGAATTCAATGAGCTCATCTGCACCCACATCTAAACAGGTAACT
>Ga0325411_1005774_pt1 | contig 13654 bp, 11 predicted proteins | sample PopdelMetagenome_13_FD_206181 | JGI IMG/M metagenome (GOLD analysis project Ga0325411, IMG submission 206181) | Populus deltoides microbial communities from Bellville, Georgia, United States - Xylem-PdIQD-R4 | ecosystem: Host-associated > Plants > Phyllosphere > Stem > Wood/Secondary xylem... | reverse complement strand
ATCTTTACAACCAAAAAAACGAAATTACTCCTCACCTTCCACACTTCACTTCTCTCTCACCCTTTTCCAAATTCTCTCTTTTTTCTTACTTCATTTCTCGCTCTCCAAACGTTAACAAATCAATCAGATGGCATCTCCTCCACACCCAAACCTTGAGCTCCGACCCTTAGGAAACACGGGTCTCAAACTTAGCTGCGTCGGTTTTGGAGCTTCCCCCCTTGGCAGTGTCTTCGGCCCTGTCTCTGAACACGACGCCATCTCCTCTGTCCGCGAAGCCTTCGACCTTGGCATCAATTTCTTTGACACTTCTCCGTATGTCTCTGTTTTTTTTTCCTCAACAAACATTCTTCTGATTCTCACCGCTACTCTCTGTTTGCCAGTTTTTCATTATGTTCTTGTTCTCGATAATGATTGATTCTGCCATTTGATAGGTATTATGGAGGGACATTGTCAGAGAAGATGCTTGGTAAGGGACTTAAAGCTCTAGGAGTTCCGAGAAATGAATATATTGTGTCCACAAAGTGTGGGAGGTACGTGGAGGGCTTTGATTTTAGTGCTGAGAGAGTGACTAAGAGTATTGATGAGAGCTTGGCAAGATTGCAGTTGGATTATGTTGATATACTCCAATGCCATGATATTGAATTTGGGTCTCTTGATCAGGTTCTTAATTTTATTTTATTTTTCTATCTGGGTCTGCAATATCCACGTTTTTTAGCTTTGCGTAGATTTTAAAGTTCACATCTTTTTAGAAAAGCATGAGGATGTGATGGCCAAGAATGACCTGGGCTGGTTTGGTTTCAATGACAGATTGTGAATGAAACAATTCCTGCGCTACAGAAACTAAGGGAAGCAGGGAAGATTCGTTTTATCGGTATAACCGGGCTGCCATTAAGTGTATTTACATATGTTCTTGATCGAGTGCCCCCAGGCACTGTTGATGTTATTCTGTCATATTGCCACTACAGTGTTAATGATTCTACATTGGTGGATTTATTGCCTTACTTGAAGAGCAAAGGTGTTGGTGTAATTAGTGCTTCTCCACTTGCAATGGGGTTACTTACAGAGAATGGTCCTCCAGAGTGGCATCCAGCTTCTGCTGAACTTAAGGTCTGCCCTTTTTCCCCTTAAATAATCTATGGTGTTTTCTTTCCATATCATTTGTCCTTTTTATTAAATTACTGCTTAGATGAAAGCAAAAGTTGCCTGCAAAGTTGTTTAGCCCCACCTTATCTCAACAAGATTTGTGTTCAGGTTTGTTGAGTATAGTTAACATCCATCCTAGCATGCACAGCACCCACCATCCAGACTCTGGCATGTATACAGTCCTTTTAAGATCACCGATCATATTTTAGAGGGTTGGATTAATCTGCAGGGGCTATTATCAAACTTGGAGCTCTCTTGATAAGATGGAAGAGTGGTACATCATGATAACGAAAATCAAATTTTAAGTTGAAATAAATATCTGTCAAATCATGGTCCTTGTCCACTATGAATTTGTTGAGGATTTTAGCTAGCACCCATGTTTCTTGATGGGATTGAGGACTGTTGCTTTCAATATGGATGTAATCAATCACACTGGTACATGCAAACTTTGATACTCCTATTAGGAATTCTGATCAGACAATCTGAACAGGATATTTAATATGGCTGTCTCATGCATATAATCGTGAAAATCTTGGAGATGCTTGCACTGTCTGCCTAGTTGAAAATGGATTACAGCTTTTTGAAATTTAATTGATTTGTTTATGTATGCTTATTTTCCCTCAGTCTGCATGTCAAGCTGCTGCTGCCTTCTGTAAAGCGAAGGGGAAGAATATTTCAAAGTTAGCAATGCAATACAGTTTGGCAAATAAAGATATATCTTCGGTGCTGGTTGGCATGAACTCTGTTAGACAGGTTCTCTTTCTTTATATTGCGCCTTGCTTTCATTATTTTACTTGTTGTGAAAGTTTTAGGCTCAATTTGTTTGTCACAGTATCTGAAAGCTTTTTATAATTGTATTGTTTGATCAATTCCTCTGGCATGGTCCTGTTAGCTCAGATACATGAATATGACCACATTTGCATTTTGTGTGAGGTTTTTGTTTGCACATCATCTGTTTGTAAGTCAGCTATATAGGAGTAAGTCCAGAATTTTTCCATACAGCATCAATTCTAAAAGCTGAAAAAGTAATTTAGAGGAAGATAGCAGCTATTTCGTTGAACTAGTACTCATTTTAACGTGCAATATATCTGATTTGTCATTTTCATGACAATGATGTCAAAAATATACATACACCATGTACATCATAATTGTGTGAGTGATATACCTTATTTGATGATCAGGTCAAGGAGAATGTTTATGCCGCTACGGAACTTGCTACATTTGGCAAGGATCAGGAAACTTTATCAGAAGTTGAAGCAATTCTGAGCCCTGTGAAGAATCAGACTTGGCCTAGTGGAATCCAAGAGAGCTGATTCTTTGCTGTCCTATGACCACTCCACCTTTGTACTTCGTGCAGTTCAAATTGCCATTAGCAGTTCGCCTAATCCATATTAGTTGCATTGGAGGGCCCATTCTATTATAATCCCACCCAGCCAGGTAAAGAAAATAATATTTTGAAATGAAAAGAGAGGGTTCTTCATTGTGCTGATGGATCCAAAGTTCAATAAATATGTAAGACATCCTCGATTATCCCGGGATAGTTACTAAAAGTGTGATCAAATTATTGACATTAAAACTTTGGTCATTTCAAAGTTGTATAAAGTCTGCTAGTCAATCCTTCATTTTCCGCATCTGACATTTAATGCTCAAAGTATTTTGTTGCATGATTTAATGCAGTGCCAAACGCAAACCCTTTAATTTGCTTAGCAGTGTATTCTTGATTATTTTAAATAAATTAATAAATCTGCACTCAATCAATTCCTACTAGGATGCATTATTATGATGATTTTTGTTTTCTTTGTTTTTTCCTCTTAATTATAAATTATGATTCTCTTGATTGCGCTTGTTTTATTATCAGATGGTAAGATAACACAGGTAGGGTTGGCCACGTTAAGTAGAATGGCGGCTGTGAAAAATTCGTTGTTGCTGTTAAGTCTCTGAAGTCGGTCAGTTATATAGGAAAGATTTCTGCTACCAGGTTTTTCCCCCCTTTTTTAAGTATTCATAGGTTCTACGGAAACCGACCTATAGATACCAAAATTGGAACAATTACTGTGTTAGAAGCTTTAGCCAAATCGCGATTCCTCTAGAACCAGGGTTGCTACAAAAAGGAGAGGCTGCTTGGCTGCTGTGGACAAAAAGAGTATAGGAAGATGTCATGCTATAGCTATATGCCGCGTGAAATTGTGGAAGAAATACTGCAAATATTACCTGTTAAATCACTCATACGATTCAGGTGTGTTTCAAAATCATGGTGCTTTTAATTACTTGCCCTGCTTTTATTTCTATGCACACCAGCATTACCATGAAGAACAAAAGGAAGTCGCAGTTTCTGATGGAAATCATATATAATGACGAGAAGCGAAATTCAAAAACTGAATTCAAATTACATGATGAGGATGATGGGTTTTTTGTTAAAATAAAAATAAAAAATCGACTTCCCCCCTCATGGCAGATGATGTTAACTTCAAAAAATTTAATGTTGTTGATTCATGTAATGGCTTGAGATGTTTAGAAGATCTGCTTAGCTGAACCTTTGTTATTTGGAATCCTATACTGAGAAAGCATGCGGCCCTTCCCTTTCCTTGTATTGCTAAAACTGAAGATCTTTATTCTAGGGCTGTAGGGTTTTTGGTTTGATGTCAGAACTAGTGTCTACAAGCTTGTCGATATTGTGCGTCTTCAAGATAATCTTCAGCCTCTGGTAAAAGTCTACGAGCTAAATAGAAACACGTGAAGGGAAATTGGCAGCACTCCCCAACTATTTGTAAACCGATCTTCCGCTTTCTTGAATGCAGCTCTCCATTGGCTTGGATATCGTAAAAAAGATGATCCATCTGACGATGTAGGCTATGTGAGGGTGGTATTGTTCGATACGACCAGCAAAGTATTCAGGGAGACGTAATTTCCAGAAGCTGTTGGTTCCAAGTCAGTAGTCATTGTGCATGGAAAATTGGATTAAAGTACAATTCACAATTATCTGCACAAATATGAAAAGGTACTAGAGTTCAAGGAGAACGGGAAACTTCTCTTACTGCAAATTCGCCGATTGGTTTTGTATGATCTTCAAACAGTGAAAGAAAACTTGCTATCTGTTTTCCTCAGTCTGCACTGTTTTGGGGAGGGAATTATGTAGAGACTCTAGCCTTGCTGGATGGTTCTCAAGGGAGCTGTAACTCTTTGCAATATAATTTGAACTCAGAAGAGGCCACTTCTCAACAACCGAAGAAGGAGACAGTGATCCAATTGAACCAAACATATCTGAAGAAAACACATGTAAAAACACACACAGATACATAGTTACACAAACATATCTTTTAAGGGATCCAGAAGACTTGGCAGAGAATAGCCATCTGAAGAAAACTAGGTTTTCTACCAAAAGGCTGAAGCCAGAGGAGGGAGAGTCGGAGAAGATGTCAAACTATAGCTATATATCTTGTGAAAGTTTTGGAAGAATACTGATAAGGTTGCCTGTTAAAGTCGCTCTGACGATCGAGGTGTGTTTCAAAATCACGGTGCTTTTTAATTAGTTGCCCTGCTTTTATTCCCAAGCCCCCCAACATTGCCATGAAGAACTAAAGGAAGTAGCAGTTTCTGATGGAAATCAGAAACTATAACAACGACAGCAATGAATTGAGATTTGAATACATATTACACGATAATAATGCTAGGGCACTAGGGTTTCGGTTTGATGCCAGAGTTGTGCATCGTTGTTATAAAGTGCAGCCTCTGGTATGAGCTAAAGAGAAGCAAAGTTTGCGGGAGAGATTTTTCAAAGTGGATCGGGTGGTGGGAAGAGAAGAGATGGAGAGGTTAACGTAATGTTTGACAAGGTTAATATTTGGATTTTGGAGTCAAGATTTTGGCTCCGATATCCATCCCTTAATCCCTATTAGTTGGGTTGATTTCAATTTTAAAACCAAATCTAGAGGTTGGATTTAGAGAGCTTAGAGGCCATTCTGAACACACACACACACACACACACAGTTTTTATCTTCTTCATAAGAAATTAAGAGAGCAGCCATTATCATGTGTCAGCTCACCTGTATTAAAAAATAATGCTATGTGCCTTGAAATATCTGTTTCGAATCAGTTAGTATATCAATTGAGATCACGTCCATTGATCTTTAATGATATTTTCATGCATTAAATGGAATTTAATAAGTTCTACGAAGTGTTCATCTTAAAATTTGAATATAAAAGGTTGAGAAATTGAGTAAATCTCACTAACCAGTAGACCGATCCCTTGAATTTATGTTTGATACTCAGTTATAGGGATATTTACTGAAGAAAATTGGAGCAAGCCTAAAAGGAAAGAAAAAACAACATTTACAACGTTCATTAAAGGAAAAAAAAATCGGGTCTCACATGGATTAAATTAGGTTGATATAACAAATCTCCTAATTTTGACTAAACTAATTGCAACTCTGATTACTTTATAAAACCAAGCCAAGACCCTAGGTCATCCAGGTCCTGGTTGAATTCATCAGGATCGACCGGGTTTTACAACAATGGTTTAGGGAGAATGGAAAACTTCTCTTGCTTGTCTATATTTCATCTATGCTGGTTGGCATGAACTCTATTAGACAGATGCAATTCTGTTTCATTTTCTTCCCTTGATTTCCACACTTTACTTTGCTTGTCGCTCTTTTTCGAAAGCTTTACCGTTGCATGTTGCATGTTGTTCAACTAATTCTGCTGGGAAGGTTCTAGAGATTCATTTGACTCTGGACACGCACTATTATTTGTAATATCATCTGTCTGCAAGTTAGCTATAGCATAAATGCACAGCCAAGACCTCCATTAAGCCAATGAGTCCATTGAGAGAGAGAGAGATATACGCAAAATCCATTGAAATAGATAGTTACTTATAATAGAGAGGGCAGAAGCCATGGCTAGAGAGGAGAAAAGGCCTGCTTCCAGTAACTTACCACTCCTGTGTTCAAACTCCATCGTCAATATCATCACTACCGACCATGGAGGGAATCTGATTTGTCAGGTTGACGATTTTTCAGGGTAACGATAACAAAGTCTGGATATCGTGGATGCCATAACTGCGCAACTGACTATCATTCTTTGATAAAAGGGTCGAGGACAATTAATGTTTTGCAGTCACCGGACCAGCTACTTTTAGCAAGGGTCAGGGAATTTTATTTCGAGGTTGAAGTAATTCGGAGACAAATGAGGAATAACTTCGCCAAGCCTGTTAAGATGGACCAGGTTCATTAAACTAAAGACAGTTCGATTTGTTAGTGCAGTAGACTCGCAGTGTTCGGATTGGGGAATAACCTAGTATCAAGAACTCCTAAATAAGTCGATGACATTAACATGACAAAAAGGATAAAAAAGAAAAACGGCAGTATTTCATTTCTTATCTAATTCATGGCATTGAATGTACATTCTTTCATCTCTATCACCAAATTTATATAACATGAATGGCAGCTACAGCTGGACAAGGATCTTGGTATCTGCAATGATAGTTTAATGGAGTATCATCGGAAACTAAGATACTTGCAAAACACTTAATCAGCCTCAACTGGCCCTGCTGCGTATCTTTGCATTACTGCTAACTGGCAACCTGCTGCAATGGTGGCCAAGCAATCTCATTATCATCTGTGTAACCCTGAACAAGGAAATCTGCACAGTTCTTTCGGCACCCATGGTTATACGGGTTTCGGAAACGCCCATCTGGACCACGAAGATACCCATAACGAATAGCATTCGCAAGTTCATTGGTTGTGATATTCCGAGCTATCTGTAATATCCATGAAAAGTCTCCATTACACTTGAAACTTCAACCCAAACTAGTTTCCAATAATGCATGAGCAATAATCAATTCATCTTCTCCCACCCCAAAAACACGAAACACAAGACAAGGAAAAAAAGAAAAATTGAAAAAGTCTTGTCCCAAACTAATTGTAGTATCCATAATGGTTTACTTATTATGTCTGCCAAAACTTTGAGCAACAGTGGCAATTGAAGAATGCGACTGACATGTCTTCAGCCCATGGCAAAAGCACTACTAGGCGAAGACAAACTTTGCTAGCAAACAGGGTTTTAGCCCATTACCTGAGATGCCTGAGCTGTTGTTAAAGTAGTGGCAGCAATAAAAACAATCACGTCCAACACCAAAAAAGCAACAACACCGGGATGATGAACTACCACATAACGAATCCAACTTTCTTCAATATGCAATGACTGTGCTGTCCAAACCCCTGTCATGACACAGAAATGGCAGTCACAAACTCCGCAATGAAATAACAGATATGGAATAGCAAAATAAAAGAATCCAAGAAATTTGAGATTAGTTGCCTTTCACCCAACAGGAAAGAATTAAAAGTAAATTTTTAGCAACCCACGCACTTTGAACTGCGATAATGCCAGCAAGAAACGATGATGAAGTTGCCAAGCATATAAAGATGAAAAAGTCTCGTTTGTTCCTCTGCAAGATACATGATGAAGACAACTGATGAGGTAATGAAGAGACGAGGAAATTATACTTCAGTGCAAAGCCATGCAAAGCATCTTACTTGCTGATTAGCCAAAAATGTACAGAATGGAGAGATAACATTGAAGGGCTCTTCTAATAACTACTAGAAGAGATCCTAATGATTGAAAATGGGCATACACCCAGAGAACAAAAGTTCATAGACTTTCTTGTCATCTTTGGATTGTAGAATAGTGATGTCACAAAATATTGTATGATGAATTAGTAACATCAATAGTGGTATTTCCAAAGGCTGTATTAAGATAAGCGAAGGGACATCGAGTGGCCTTATTTGTTATAGATATCCAAGCAAATGACATCATACAGAGAAACCAAATATTTCAATCAGAGATTCCAATAAAAGGCATCTCATGAATCCACATTATAAGCCATAATTACCAGGACTGAAACAGTAAAGCTCAATTTCTCACCTTGCCAACACAATTAGATATCCATGGGCAATGATGGTCAAACTGCTCTATGCAGTGTTTGCACGTAGGGCAGTGCTTACAGCGAACAGGTCTTATTATCTGAAAAGTTAATTGAAAAAATACTTCTTTAGTTGAGATAGCATTTCAACCCTCTTAAACATAAAAATTAGAAAATTAAAGGTCCAACTACTTGACCTTGCATGTAGGGCAAAGCTGAGACCAATTCCCTGTCCATACTGAGGAGTTGTTCAAATCAATATTCAACAAGGGATCCTGCAAAACATCAGGTAATGATCATCAAAAGGAGAGTGAAAAAATGATAGAAATGAACCTAGCCATGAATTTGGACAAGCTTCGACCATAATCTTGTAACCATTGACCAACTGGTAACAAAAGCCAGCCCGCCAAAAGAGGAATACAGCACAGCAGAGCAATTCAAGTTTTTGCCTAGCTAACAGTTACCATAAACTAGCAATAGACCTTCAGCAGACAAAACAATTTACTAAACGAACAATGACAAAAAATCTAAACAGAGATGCTGCATACCTCTGAATCAGTATCTTTATTCAAATCGCCAAGTCTTTTGATGAAACCCGGGTCTTTACTGCAGAGAAAGAACATGAAAAAAGTAATTTCTGGAATAAAAATTGAGGAAGTGAAAGGGTAGCAGCGTACATTCTATGATAAGTGTCTGCAAGTTGTAAAACCACAAATTTAAACAGGCAGATTCCAGTGTAACTGCAATTTAGCTTTTAAACAGGATAGTTAAATAGACAGTCTGCAGCAAACTTCAGGTTAATGCTTCAGCAAAGGATGCCAGGCATAAGGGTTAATTGCACAGAACGTATTTTGTTAATAACATCTTGTGATCACAAAGATTTGATCAGCAGAATGTGAGATGTGGAAGATCTTGGAAAGCAAAATATGCATGCTGACTGTGTTGGGAAGGAAACCAAGTTCAAGGTATCAGCGGCAAAAGTCAAAGCCAACTAAATTTTTATGGCTCTACAAAATCCACAAAAGAAACAAATATTCCAAGCAAAACCCAACCAGTATTAGTAGCAGAGAGATATTACCTACTGCACCTGTAGAACATAATAATCGAAACAAAAGCTAGAGAAAGAGCAGTCCATCCCCAAAGTCCAACAACAGCAGTTACCTTTGGAAGGTTTGGAGCTACCATGCAAGTGAGGTGAATCATGATTAGAACAGAATTTATGCCCATCGCGACATAAAATTGAAGCACAACAACTCACTTACCTGCAATAACTGAGTTGATGAAGAGGAACATGAGAATGAGTATAATGGACAATAAGATAGGAGCAAAACCAACATCTCCCATCTTCCCACTACAAATTTTGTCTTTCCAGTGGTTGCTTTGCGCCCGCTGTGCATTTGACTGAATAAAATCAAGAGAAAGTATATGAAAACTTTCCCATTATTTTTTAAGATCTAGATGCTCTAAAGACACAATCTTTCAGAACATGGTGAAACTAAATCTCAGACAGCAGTTGATTAACAACACTGAATTTAAGACAAACAGAAAGAAAGTTTTTTAAATGTACCAATTCAATAGCTACAGCAAATGACATTCTATTAATAATCATTTTCAAGACATCTGTGCGGATATAAAGTCGCCCATTGAGCCAAAAAGATTCTATCTTTCATGAAAAAAATTGTACTACTCAGATTGGTGGTGAATTCTTCCATCTCTGCTTGCCTTTTCTTCAAAGAATTATAGCCCCACCACAAAATGTCAATACACAATATACATGACATGATCTCACCTGATGAAAAAAAATAATGTATGGTTTGTATAGGTCCATCCTAATACAGTAATTAGACCAAAGACAGTAATGCACAAGACACTTCAAAAGGTGTCCAGCACTTCCTCCCAAAGAGAATAAAATAAAGAAAGGACATCAAAGAAGGTGGTGCAATGATTCAAACTACTAGATGACTCCTCCAGTATAATGCAACACAGCACAAAATTTTCAACTGCAAGATACATTGTTCAGTAACATGGTTAAGTTAATATTTAAGAGGGTTAAGACTCATAACAACTAAGTGCAAGCAAATTCCAGCAACTCATCCCAATTTCACCACGATCAATCATAGCAATTTATTCCCAATATCCACCATAACAAAATGTTCCGCATATTTTGTTCAGTAACATGCAAAAGTTGACATTTAGGAGGGTTAAGACTTATGAGAACCAAGTGCAAGCAAATCCCAAAAACTTCCAACTTTCACCATAGAAAATCACAGCATGTTATCTCCTAAAGTTCACCACAAAAAAAAAAAAAAAAAAAAAACTTTCATAGATGGCTGAATCAGACCATTTTCCCCAATAGGACACCAACAGGTCTCACATCCCTATAGATGCTCACAATGGCAGGTATTGGTTTCAAGTTATCTGCATGTCATTCTACCGATGGTAACATCAATATAAAGTACGTACGAGGAAAAGGGCGATATGCCGATGACCTTTATCAGATGCAATCTGAGCAGGAGTAAATCCAGCTTTATCTTTCACAGCAAGTTCCTGCTTTGTGCCAGCATGTACAAGAATAGTGCATGCCTCTATATTTCCTCTTAACGCAGCCCAGTGTAAAGGGGTACAACCTGATACAATTGGAGATTCAACATCAGCACGGTTCTATAGATGTATAGTAAAATGGTTGATTATTGTCAAGAGTAATAAAATTGAAAATGCCAAAATGGGATACAATTCTAAGGAATTTAACATAAGTTAATAATCTTCATGAATATGTGGTATAGTTTTTAATCGCCAAGAAAAAAAAGGTGATATAGTATTTCTATATTACACTACTAATGGCCTTGATTCCATAAATCACATACCATTAAATCTTAAAATATGAATATACCAAGAACCATAAAGCTAACAATAAAGTTTGAGTGCAATGACAGTTCCAGAACTCCAGCAACTGCATGTGACAAAATTATGTCGTTCAACTTAGCTCCACTCCCCCTCCTCTACAAAACTTTGACAACAATTGTGAGGAATCATTGCAGCTATCCTCAGCCTATGAGTATATCAGAATAGAAGTGTGTTTGTCTATATTAATCCTGCAAAACTCATCTCCAGATATATTTATTAAAAGGATCCACATCTTGGTTTATCATTTAGAGACCATGTATAATTAGCATATTGAATGATGAGTACGTAATTGCTTCCTGTTTTCCTTCTCAGGAACATGCTCCTGCTGACTTGAAAAACATGTTCATCATTTCATTTTTTTGATGTCCTAAGTATTTCTTGGAATATATACTTGAGCAAATAATATTTGTTAAATTCACAAAATTGTCCTAGAAGGAAATAATAAGAAATTTGAGAGAGCAAGCATATGACAACTGAGTAAAATAGTGATCATTACAGCCAAGACTAGGTGAATTCCAAAGGAGATGAAGAATTACAAGATAGGATTCTAGTGTGTTCTGACAATACCTTCTCGATCTTGTCTCCCTTGGTATGCGTCTCGAAATAGAAGTAGTCTAATTGTATCTGCATAACCCTTATAAGCAGCCCTGGTTCATTATAACACAAAAATAAGGTTTCCACTAGTTCACACATTTTCAATAGAAATATACTCCACGTGACACCATTAACTCTAAGTTGCCAAGTCAGGAAATACCATTAAAACTTATTATCTCTTTGACACTAAAAATACCGTTTGCAAAACTAGAATTTCAGTTACAAACAGATCTCGTCTTATCTGTTTGCATACACACGCACACACAAACCAATTCAACTAGCACTATATCATTGACATGCATCACCAGAACAAAGAGCTGTAGGTTTTAAATATAAACTCCCCACACCATATCCTTAAAACATACCAATGAAGAGGGCTCCTCCCTTCATTATCAACTGCATCAAAATCAGCACGATATTTTGCTCCAATGTGATTCAAAAAGCCTGTTTGTCCGTACTGAGCAGCTACATGAACTGCCTACAGCACAAAGTGGCATACATTAAAACAATACAAAAAAAAATCAGAATACTGCCTGAAATCAATCACAAAAATATCAGCCGAATAGGTTACTAAAACAGGATAATAACAAAATGCAAAACATTTTTACCCGATACCCATTAGCATCAGCTGCTTCCACTCGTCCTCCATTCTGCAAAAGCACATCTGCTACCGCAATTGAACCTCTAACTGCCGCCCAATGCAGTGCTGTTTGCCTCACATTATCATTTTGATTTACATCTCCCCCGTGCTTCAAAAACAAACAAATGAGATTACCCAAAAATAATAGTAGTAAACACACCAATCAAATGCAATTATACACTGAACACATACTCACTAATTACATCAATTTAAATAAAAAAATGAAAAAGAAATGAAAACTTTACTCTTGCAATACCTCAATTATGTATTGGGCAACGTCGGGGAAATTGTTAAGAGAGGCCCATTGAAGAGCGTAATAACCATTACCGTCAGGGGTAGAGAGAGAAGCTTTATCTTCTTCGACAAATTTGCGTAATTTATCGAGATCACCGTAAGCAGAAGCAGAGAAAACATCGATCACGTTGGCCGCGACGCTGTTTGGGATTTGTTTGGATTCTGATGAAACTATCTCGATCTCTGAAGATGCCATTGGAGAATATCAGAGCTTTAGGGTTTAGTTTTGGATTTGATAAATAAATTAGGGTTTCTAAGATTGGGGATTTAGGGTTTATGGTTCCCGATTTGAACTCGGAAATGACAGCAACGCATAGTTGCTCGTGTTCAGGGGATGATAATTGGGTTTACCTAGGCTTTTAACGCGCCGAGTATGTGACCCAGTGATGGAAAATGTTGTGTTTATTAAATGACTAGGTTGTTCTGTTCTTGGTCGTCCGATCAAAAATCCGACGGTTTGTAATTAAGGTGTGTCCTTGAGCAGATTTTAAAATTTTGAATTATTAATTAATGCTGTTTACTCTGAAATATATAATATTGTATGTAGAATAAATTCAAATAGTGTGGATTAGTGTAGAAGATTTGCACCCTTTTTTCAGCTTACAGCGCCTAAAAATATTTTTAAATTATATTGCATCTGCTAGAGGGTGAGTTTTTAAGAGTGTTTAAAAAACAATTTAATTGACATAAAAACTAATTTAATAATATAAAAATATTGTTAAATTGTTTTGAATGTGAGGGTGAGTTTTTAAGATTGTTCGAAAAAAATAATTTAATTTTAATTGACATAAAACTAATTTAATAATATAAAAATATATGCATGTCATGCTGAGTTTATTAGGTACTTTTAAGTTATGTTATTATAGTGATAAAAGTATGGTTGAGTGAAATGTTACTTTATTTTAAAATCTATATTTTATTTTATTATTAACGTGGGTGTCTGAGTCAGTTTACACGCATCTCGACTAATCCCACGAGCCCTGAAGTTAATGACCATATAAACTTGCAATAGCTATCATATTAGTAACTACAGGACTCGAACCTGAGATAAAATTTGTATTTTTACTTAAAAAAATACAGACTACACTTTAATTTAAGAACAAAAAATTTTCATTTACAAAAATCTTATACAACTTTCAAAGTAAAACTTCGACCAATCATCA
>Ga0325411_1005773_pt1 | contig 13655 bp, 7 predicted proteins | sample PopdelMetagenome_13_FD_206181 | JGI IMG/M metagenome (GOLD analysis project Ga0325411, IMG submission 206181) | Populus deltoides microbial communities from Bellville, Georgia, United States - Xylem-PdIQD-R4 | ecosystem: Host-associated > Plants > Phyllosphere > Stem > Wood/Secondary xylem... | reverse complement strand
CTCTTGCTATCTTGGATCTCCCTCATACTCACTGTCCTCTATGCTTTCTTGCTTTCTGAATGCTGTTCTGTTCTCTTGTTGATAGAGAAAACCTTTATATCTTCCTCTTCTTGTTCTCTCTCACCACGCCCAACGAAATGCCACCAATCACTTATAAGTGACTGCATGTGGGTTAACAAAAACTTATTAATTGGTTTCGTAACTCTATATCTCTATTTGATATTTTTAAATTCTTTTATAATTTAATAATATTCTATTAGTTATTTTACACAATCTACTAACAAAAAAAAAAACCGATTAAATTTGAAAAATAAATTTAAAATAAATCAAATTATTAAAAAAAATTATTGAGATAATAACATATTAAATCAATCCAGATTTTATAGCTTAACTCATCAAACTCACAATTCAAATCATAAATTTTAAATATTTTCTTTAAAAAATTACCTAAATATATGATAAAAAAAACAAAAAAAAAAGTAAAACAATGAAGTTAGAAGAACAAAATTCAAAAGAAAGGAAGTCAAGATGATATTTTAAAACATATTGATACAGCTACATATTGAATTAATCCAAATTAATTTGCTAAACTTATGATCTAGAACATGAGACCGTAATAATCTTATAAAAAAACGATGTAGAACAAAACTAATCCTACATAAACCAAAACAAAACATATCACAAAAAACAATTCAAAATAAATCAAATGCTTCAAAAACAAATTTCAATATGACATCCTTTTTATATAAAAAAATATATATTTGAATGACAATATATTAGATTGAAGACGCATCACCCTAGTGCACCCTACCTAAGATAAGTTATATTGTTGTTTGATTGTTTTTCTATGTCAAGTTTCTATTCATTAGTTTCGTCTAAGGTCTAAGGAAGATCTCCTTTTATGAGAAAATCTTTATCTTATCGGGTTAAATTCTAATTGTTCTAAAGTCTGAATTTTAGCATCACATTATTTTATATTGTGTATCTTTAATACCCGAAAGTGTACTCTATTGTATAGCTTTACACCCCCATAGATATTAAAGTCTACTTCTAAACTCTAATATAAAATGAACAAAATGATTATAAAGTATTTTTGATATTTTAGTCAAACCCCAACATATAATCATAAACTAATTATAATATCTATTTTTTTATTTTTAAAACATGAGAAAGATGCAATATTTTTTTGCTTTTTTATGAAAATATGCTTGGAAAACTTTTTAGGATCTGGTCGTATGTATGGAAACAAAATATTTTTTTGTTTTTTTGTAAAGGAGAAATTAATTAAGAACTTTGAGATTTTTTTAATTTTAATTTTTTTTAAGAAAAGTTTCGGAGAAAACCGGGTATTCTAATATTGAATTTGTATCTTGCAATGCAAAAATACAACCCAATATTAAACAAAATTGGTAGGAAAACACGCGAGAAAATCAGAAATATTTTGAAATGCCCTTTGAATTTTCTTTTTATTTTTTTTGTTTTATTTTTTATAATATATAATATTATATTATTATTAAATATATAGGTCGGTCGGCCCAGCTAACTGGACTAGACCCCGCTAGACTAGACCTATTAGCAGCCCAACAAGTTGGGCCACCAGCGGCTCACTAGATTTGGGCTCCTCTCTTTTTTTTTTCTCTTTTCTGTTAGGCTAGACCCGACCCGACCTTATAAGCTGGGCTGAAATAGGTCCAGCCTGGCCTCAGGGGGGTTAATTATTTCCCTCTATATGCAGGCAATGGCCCTGCAGGGGGGAGAAAAAGAAGGGAAAGGAAAGGGGGAAGGTTACTTGGCTTAGGGGTCGCGATAGTGGTATGGATGTTCAATCGGTGGCTTAAAAGGCTTCGGTGGAGGAAATGGTGGTCGGTGTCGGCTGTGGGGGGAAGAAATCAAAAACTGCAAAGGAGAGGGGAAATGTGCGGTGGTTGTGGTGGTGGTTTCTGTTGTTGGACCATGACAGTGTTGAGGAGGAGGAGCTGGTCTGTTGGTGGTTGTCTTTGGTAGATGTAAGAGGTGGTGGCAGCGACAAAGAGTGAGAAAGAAAAGAGAGAACTGTTGGTTAGGGAAGGAAAAAACTAGGGAGTATACTGGTTTTTTTGACGATTTTGAAACCAATTTTCTCCTCCTTCAGAACATGAAATCCTTATCTATTTATAAGGGTTGGAAGAAGGATGTTTGGTCTGCACTTGTGTAACATCTTAGCCCTTAGATCAATACAGAAGGATCCTATGTGTGCCTCTATGAGAGGCGTGTTATTAGGAAGAAAAAAAGTTTTGAGTTTAATCATAAAATTATGATTAATATTTAGGAGTCGGTGCCTAATATTATGGTTACTAGGAACCTATAGTCTGTGAGAGTTTGAGCAAGAAACTAGTTGTGCAAGAGGAAGATACATCACCTCTAGTGCACCCTACCTAAAATATGTTGCATTGTTTTTATATTGTTTTTCTAAATCAAGTTCCTATCTATTGGTCTTTTTCTAAGATCTAAGGCAGATTTCCCTTCATGAGAAGTCTTTACCTTATTGGGTGAAGTCTTAACCGTTCTAAAGTCTAAATTTTAGCACCATATTTATTTTGCACTTTATATCTTTAGTACCTGAGGGTGTACTCTATTCTATAGTTGTACACCCCCCGAATATTAAAGTCTACATTTAAACCCTAATATAAAAATGAACAAAATGATTGGTAAATGGTTTTTGATATTTTGAATAAATCCTAATGGATAATCATAAATTGGTTACAATATTCATTTTTTGTTTTTTTACATGAGAAAGATGTAATTTTTTTGTTTTTGTTTTTAAAAATATGCTTGGAAAACTCTTTAGAATCTAGTCATATGCATGAAAATAAAATATATTTTTTTGCTTTTGAAAAGGGAAAATTAATTTAAAATCTTTGAGATATTTTTGAATTTTAATTTTTTTAAGAAAAGTTTCGAAGAAAACCAAGTATTCTAATATCGGATTTGTATCTTACAGTATAAAAATACAACCTAATATTAAACAAAATTAATAGAAAAACACGCGAGAAAATCAGAAATACTTTCAAATTTTTTTATTTTTTATAATATATAATATTATATTATTATTAAATATATTGCCCAGACCCAGTCGGGCTGGGCCGACAGTGGCCCACATGATATAGGCTCTTCTCTTTCTTTCTTTTTTGATGGGCTAGACCCGACCCAACCTTAAAGGCTGGACTAAAACAGGTCCAACCCAGCCTCATGGGGGTTAATTATTCCCCCTACATGCAGAATGAATTCTCGTTCTGCATGCAGGTGATGACCTTGCAGGGGGGAAGAAGAAAAAGGGGAAGAAAAGAGGGGAAGGTTACCTAACTTGGGGGTCACAACAGTGGTAAGGATGTTCAACCCTCAGGAGGCTTTGGTGGAGGAAATGGTGGCCGGTGTCAGCTGTGGGAGGAAGAAATCAAAAACTGTAGAAGAGAGGGGAAATGTGCGATGGCTGCAGTGATGGTTTTTGTCGTCAGACCACGATGGTGCTGAGGGGGAAGAGCTGGTCTATTAGTGGTTGTCTTTGGCTTATGTAAGAGGTGGTGGTAGTGGCAGAGAGAAAGAAAGAAAAAAGAGAATTGTCTACTTGGAAGGGAAAAAACCGGGGAGCAGGCTAGTTTTTTTGTCGACTTTAGAACTAATTTTCTCCTCCTTTAGGACATGAAATCCTCATGTATTTATAAGGGTTGGAAGAGGGACATTTGGTCTTCACTTGTGTCACATCTTAGCCCTTGGATCAACATAGAAGGATCTCAACCGTTGATTTAAAGTAGGTATAATGAGCTGTTAGATTTGTTGCAGAGGAAGGGTTGGTCGGGTTGGTCACTTTGGGGCGGTGCCACCGCCTTTGTGGCATCAGTTGGCCAGAACTAACCACACTAGTGTGTAGTCAGATGTCAAGTGATTATTTTTGTGTAAGTTTTGTCCGATTTGTTGGAAAAACAAAGCGTCAAATGCCTTGGAAAGTAGGACACTCGAGCGACTTTTCTATAGAAGAAGATGAACAGCAGCAATAAAATGATGTCGTTTTGGCCAATTGCGCTTTAGTCTTTGATTTGTGATTTATTCTTAATTACATGGCTAATTGGCTCTAAACTTTCAATTTTGTACAATTGTACCCTTGAAGAACTTCAATTTAAGCCCTGAATTTCAACACCTTTTTAACTTTGATCCTTAGTCTCGGATTTATGCAATTCTACCCTTCATTGACCATCAAACTTTTAAATTTCTTCAATTCTTCCCTGATTTCAGCCAATTGGGTCCCTAGAGTTTGACACATTTTGCAAAGCAGTCCTTGGCTACGAATTTATTCAATTTAGCCCCTAATTGACCCTTGATTTTGCCCATGATTTCAATCAATTGACTTAGTAAAAATTGAAATTGGACTCCTAAAATTTCAATCTTCTTAATTAAACCCAAATTAGACTCTGAAACTTAATGTTTCACCAATTAAGCCCCTAATAAAATTAATTTGACCTATTTAAAGTATAATTTGACTTAATTAAATCCTTTAATTGGATCCAAATTAATTCTTAAACATAATTAAACTTTAATTTGGCCCATGATTAAATCAAATTTGCCTACTAAAAATCTAATTAAGTCTTTAAGCTTAAATTTTAAGCAGATTCGTCCAATACTCATTTAATTTGACCTTGAATCTATATTATCTCTTCTTTTTCAGGTAAAATGAGGCACAATTAAACTCCTAATTTTGTTTAAAATTGCAGCTTGATTTTTTCTTACTTTTGCTAAAACGTCAGCCTTCTTGCTATTATTTTATTATATTCTTTAATATTCTTTTTTATTTATTTTGGAAGGAAATAAGATGATTTTGGGGAATAACCCAAAAATAAGTTATGACAATTGCCCCTCTTTACAATGTTTATGCCAAAAAGTTTCGTAAGAGATTTTAGATAATATGTTTTGTAAAGTAGAAAAAAGAATGAGATATAACGGACTCACTAGATCAAGAAATTATCATTTCTTTTAAAAGTGTTTGAAATGGGGCTTCAAAAGCATGCTCAAAGAAAAATGGATAAGGCTAGAAAACGCATTATCCTAAGGACAAAGGCTAGATAATGCACTCGAAAAAAAAGGAGATAAGGTTTGTAAAAACCTTTTGAAGTGGTATGGTTGCACCAAGAACCTGCCTACTGGTAGGATTCAAAGATTCTAAAATGGTCAAATTGTCATGAGTGACCCATCCTAGTGGAAAAATATAAAGATTTTTCAAAGTGATCTTATTGTAATTGGCGACCTGCTCAGGAAAAAAGATTTCACTAGAGATGCCTTCCTCTCAGCCAAAGCCTTTCCCCAGCAGCAGCATCTTCATCTTCTTCGCACCTGATCTCCCTCATCCCTCTCTTGGTTGTGCCTCTCCTCTAACCGTTGCTCTCCCTCTAAGCGAAAACGGACCCAGCAGCCCCTCCCATCGCCATTTCCCCTGCAGAACCAAGGACCCCTCACTCTCCATCCCAGATGTTCCCTTCCATCTGCCTCCCTCCTCGACCATCTCACAAATCTTCAACCAGCCGGCCAGCAGCAGCGTCTGTTTCCCCCTTCGATCTCAACGGTAGCGACCAAAGCAGGCGTCGTCTTCAGCTTCCCCCACCTCCAGTGAAACCCTACAACAGCTCCTCCTCCACGCACGGCTGCACCCGCAGCTCTAGCCTGCAGCCTCCAACACTCCTTCCTCAACCGCCAGGTCTGCCACTGAAGAAGAAAAGAACAAAAAAACAAGGGGAAGAAAAAAGATTGGGAGCAGATATGAGAAGGAGAAAACAAAATAAAAACCATTGCTTGTTGCGTTTTCTTGGCTTTGCAGGTGACGTTACTTCCCTCCGCCGGTGCAGAAGGGGAAAAGAGGAGAAAACGACTCAAATCCACCCATCTCTCAGGTTGTGCTCGCGGCGGCGCGTGGAGGAGACGCGCCGCCACTGTTCTTGAAGTGCCAGAAGTCTTCCCTGCACTGCTCTGAATTTTAGGGGGTTTATTTTGTAAATTTTAAATTGTTGAATGTATTTTTTGTTTATTTTTGAATTTTTATAATTTTTAGTGTGGATGTAAAAAAAAAATATAGTGAAATTGAATGTATTGTTTGTATTTTTTTATGGATGTTTTTTTTTATGATAAAATTACCAAGAATAAAGAAGAATTTAATATTTTGATTTGCTCACAATCAAGAATTATGAATTTACATGTAAGTCGTATTTTTAATATCTGATGAAAAGATAAAATTTTTAAAACTTCTTTAACACATCAAAGCCACAACGCAACTTACCTCAGGTAGGGTGTGTTAGGGGTACTAATACCTTCCCTAACCACAACAAATTCCTTACGCGTGAATCTCTGACAAGACCAGTACACCTGGGTTTCCCAGTAACCCTCAATTAAATACTAGGTTAACTCCCAACGAATCAAATCAAGCAAAGAGATGAAAAATCGCCAAACGAATGTCGCGCAGGTGACTTGCGACAATGCATACAATTAAACTATGGCCCCAAAGACACGGGACATGAGTTTTTTTATTTTTCATCTTTTGGTTCAAAATTATTTGGTCACTTCAAAATGAAAATTGCTTGAATGAATCGTTTGTCACCTTACAAAAAGGTGTCTAAACATTGTTTTAAGCAAACATCAAATTATTTCAAAAATCAAAAAGCAAATTTAATTTTTTCAAAAATATTTTGGAAAAAGGTTTTTATTAGTTTTTAAAAAACTGATTTAGTCATAATGTTTTGAATAGTTTCATAGAATAAATTATGACGGTCAAAAAGTTTTAAAAAGGATGAGGATTGTCTTTTAACATTTTGTAGGCCACAACTTAGGTTTCAATCATTCTTACCATTAAATTTATCCAATTATGGACAATAATAAAGTACTAAATATTATTTTCATAACAACATCTCTTTATTTTAAAACAACAAAAGGATAAAGAAAATGCATATTTCATTTAAAGATGTGATGAAATCCCAACAAAACAAGAAAAGCAAAGTTTTATAACAAAATGACTGACAATGCAACACTCTTTTTTAAGTTAGCTTTCTTAGCAACACTAATGTCTTTTCAGCATTCATCAATATTTTTTTCCATTTGTTTGCTATGTTGGAAATGTTCCAAGATATGTAACATGTATGAAGTAGTATATTCCCTAGTTGCACCATGTTAATGCTTCCGGTTTTGAAGTTGAAAAGCATTATACCATATAAGTATCCTCTCATTACTACAATATTGATATCATAAAATACAAGAGGGATCATATGAGGTCCCCTCCCCATTGTTACACTCATGTTTACCATATATCTTTTATGTCATTTTCTTCTATGTAACTTTTCATGACCCATAATTTCATAAAGCTACGTTTATCATCCATGCAGGTTATAACAAGTTTCCCTTCATACTCGATAATCACGATCTTTGTATCTTTATCACATCCATAAACTAATAGGGAAATTGGAAACAACTCACAACTTTATGTGTTCCCATCAAATATGAAAATGTCTCTTTTCCAAGTGAGCTAGTGAAGTACACCATTCATAGATACTAGGTTCATGCGACAAAGTGATTCATCTTATGGTAACTTGATTTCCTTTATCTGCCTCTATTAACAAGCTTTTGAATTAAACAACTCACATCATATGCAATTAGATAGAAAGAATTCCTTATAAGAGTAAAACTCGGGCTTTGAGAACCTTTTGGTATTGTAATACAAGGGATAAATAAATATTACCTTTTCCTTTTATTTTGTTCACTACTACGAGAGTTATTTTCATTTATTATTAAACTTATTATATGTTTTCAATTGTTATCATTACAGATAATATTTTATACTCTGATTAGTGAAACATATAGTAACACTTAACTTTGAGATGAAAAAAAATATCTTATAACATTTTATTTCTTGTCTTTTTAATGTTGCTTTGTTCTTTATATTTATATACCCTTTTTTTTTTACGATCCATCTTTTAGAACTTCTAAGAACCAAATGTCCACAAGTATATTCATTTTCTTAAAAACTATATTGGTGTTTACAAGTTGTCATCTTCTTTTTAGTGTTGTTAATAAATGTAATGTGATGAATTATGCATAATTTTCATAAACTATTTCTAAGATTCTCCACTCTCTGTTAAAAAAACAATTGTTATTAACATTTAAAGGTTTTATATCAATCACTCTACCACCTTGATAAATATATTTTTATTGCTCTAGCGATCATAGATATCTTAGAGAATCTTAGAGAAATTATTTATGCTTTTAAAAACAATTATATGTGTGTGTATTTATGTCAAATTGTTATCCTCTACAAAATGTGCAAGAGGAAAATGAAAAATCTAATCATATATGTTGCTTTTTTCTTTATTTATACATTGAGAGTGTTATAACCTAATTTTGGACCCCCTAAAATTCTTTTATAAAAAATATATATTCCTCTTTTTTTATTTAAAAAATAAAAAAAATAAAAAATCTAAAATCCAAAAATATTTTCAGGACATGAAGAGATAAGTCATTGGGCTACAACAAGTCAAAATGTTAAAAGAATAATCAGATTCTAATAGTTTGACAAGATGAGTTAAAGAAAGACTTAATTTGAAACAAAGTTTAAGGTTGAAATCTAAATTGACCAAAATTAGAAGAATTAATTAAGTTTAAGGACTTAATTAAACTTCTAGTGGGTTTAATTAACTTAATTAAGGATTTAATTGAAGCAAAAATTAAGTTTAAAAATCAATTTGGCAAAAATCAAAAGAATTAATTAAGTTTAACTTAATTAAACTTCTAAAGGGTTTTGTGGGTTCAATCATGGACTCAATTAAAGAAAATTTAAGTTTGGAGGTCTGATTTGGGTTAATCTGCAATAATTGAAAGAAAAAGGACTCAATTGAAACTTTGAAGGGCCTAATTGACGCAATCGGGGGCTTAATTAAAAGAAATTTGAAATTTTAAGGATGATTATGGACCAAATTAAAGAATCGTAAAAACAAAGACCAATATGAAAGAAGCGTGCACATTCAGGGACTGAAATTGATTAAATCAGGGGTCAGATTGAAACAAATTGAAAGTTTAATGAGAAATAGGGGTCAAATTGTATAATCTATAAACCATGGACTAATTTTGTAAAAGGTGCAAGAATAAAAGGATCTCAATCAATATTTCTAGGGATGTAATTGCATAAATTAAAAAGTTTTTGGATCAATTAAGGGTGCATATGTTGAAATTGGAAAAACATGAACTAAATTGAAATTTCCTAAAATCCTTTTTAAAAACTCTATTTTTTAGGGTTCAGACGAACGACATGTCACTCATACTTTAATGAAGAAATGAATAACATGTCGTTTAGTCATTGTGTCTTCTTCTTCAACCGAAAGGTTGACTGAGATGCCATGTTTAAATGAATGAACATGGCATTCTCGACAATTTTAGAGGCTCTAATCAACATCAATCAACTGAGAAAAACATCCTCTACAAGGATCAACTATCCTCATCAAATATTTGTACCTCATTTGGCTCAATGAGCTTAACAACTTCTTGTCCCCAATCAACCACTCCTGCATTGTTAGATTCAAGCTAATCGAGAACCACCTTCCGATCAATGAATATAGAGTTATAGACTTTTATATAAAGTGTGGTTTGTTCCCAATGGTAGATCCACATACACTCTATATGATGTAGGTCTATCAATGGTATGTTTATGTCTCAATCTTTAGAATAATCTTGACAAAGTACCCAACCCAATCAGCTATGACTGATAAGTTTTCAGCCTACCTTGGCTGCGAGAAGGAAATAAAATAGTTGACAAACAACAATAACCGTGCTTAACAAATTCACCATGAAAGAAAAGACTCAAAAGCTATTTTTTCATGTTGTTAAGAAGACAAAAGAAAAACTAGGCACCATCAATTTTGGAGAGGAAGATTTTGGGAGAGAGAATAACAATCTTCCATAAACCTCTTAGTGAAACTGTCATGGTTTTGCAACTTCATGTTTTGATAAAAGCAAGTGCTCTTAAGAACAACAGGAAGAAGTCCATTTTAGAGAGAAAAATAAAGTGAAGAAACACAAAATAAAATTACATTAAAAAATAAAGGAAATTATTAAGGTTTGAGAGCAAAAATAAAACCATTGTATGTAAAGTTGGGAGCGGGGCATTCAAGCTAAGGATTAGAATCTGAAAACAAGGAGATAAAAGGCAATAAGCTTCAATAAAGGAATCAACAATAAAAAAAAAATAACATTGAGTTTAAAGGTATATATCCACCTTTGATAAGGGGGTATGCTCATTAAAAGGTATATATCCACCTTTGATAAGGGGGTATAGCTCAATGAGCATACCCTCTTCCTTTTAATTCTTTTCAAGTTCTTGTTTGAATGTTAATTGTGTACATATTATGATTAGTTATAGTTTAATGAACAATATTTATGTTTAAATGTATCTAATCATGTTTTGAACTAATATGCATATTTTGGAATGTATGTTCAAGATGGTATTAAATACATGGTTTGATGATTATTAATGTAATGATGATAGCATGTTTAATTATTAGTTTTGATACTTTGAAGTCTAGTTTGATTATTTGAATTTGTTTTGATTTAACTAATTGATGTTTGATTTGTTAAGACTATAATCTTAATTTGTTCTTTGACGTGATATTGGGTTTATTTAAACTTTTATACATGTTAAAGATGATGAAAAACAAATGTTAAAACTTATGTAATAGTGTTAAAGGATCTTAGAATGTATTTCTGAATTTTTGTTGATAAAATGGATGAATTTTTAGTTTGTTTCTTTTACCTATTTTCTTATAGTTTGAATGTTTTACTAGGTTAGCATAAGCATGTTTGAAGTAGGTTTGATAGCATAAGCTTTTGTGGTTTTAGTCAGTGTATAGGTTTAAGCCCTTTCTGAGTTGTTTTTGGGTTTTTATGTAATTTTTAGTCTTTGAATGTTATTGACCTTTTTTCTGATTTCTCATAGTTTGATTTTATGGCCTTTTTTATGTGCTTAGATTGAAGCCTTAACTTATATGTTAGTGTTCTCTGTCTTTTTTTATCCATTAATTACTTATTTTAGACCAATCAATCCTTAAAAGTTTGAATGTCAAGGTTTATATTCTTGGTTGTTGGGTTTGATTACAAGTCATTCTTGATTTGTTTTTCTTATATAATCCATCATTATGCTGCAATATTCCATTCTCCATGTGTTTGTGTGTTTTATTTGACAAAACTTGGTTGAAATTTACAATTTGATTTATGAATTCTTCACTTATTCTTTGTATTCTTGGCGAGATTCAAATGAAAATTTGTTTTAATCTTCAGTCTTTATATATATATATCATGTTTTTGGGCCTTTTAGGCTTGGAATGGAAAGTCCAGCCCACATAACTGAGCTAAGTCCATCAGTGTTAAAGGCATATTTGTTTGGTCAGAAATTTTCAAAATAAAAATGTTTTTTTTATTCTTAAAGCATGTTTGTCAAATATGGTCTTAAAAAATTTTTTAAGTCTATGATTTTTAGCGAAGGGCGTGTTTGGCAAACACGCTTTGCTGATTTTCCAACAGTATTTCTTTTTTTTTTTTTAGTATTTGCCAAACATAGTTCTTTTTTTAATTAATAAAATTTTATGCCTTTAAAAGATCTATTTGCAATAAAGTTTTTATGGTTCTCATATTTTGCTCTTTATTATTTAATATTTAAAATTGTGACCTATATATGAGGCGCTTTTCAATATCAAATAAATCGGTTTCTTTCCACAAAAAAAAATAATAATAAGTTTCTTTTAAAAAAAATACATTTAAACATTTTTATTTATTTGACCAAGTCTCTCAAATAAAAATCATATTTGCATAAAACAAATAAAAAATACATGGAAAGATTTAGCATTTTTTTAAAAATATCAAAATTCAAGAAAAATGGTTTTTATATATCTTTGCATGTATTTTTGAATTTAATAACAAGTTTATTAAATCCATGAGAACTTAGCCTACATTTTAAAAAAAATCAACTTGTTTATTTTAATACCAATGAGTATGAACTTATAAGTAAGATGTATTCTTGAATATTAAAAAAAAAACACAAAAACTATGTTTGGGCTTTAAAATGGCTAGACGCGATCTATAAAGGCATGGTTCACTCTACTAGGATGGAGTGATGGACATAATTTGACTAATAGACAGACCAGCGATTATAAAAACACAACAATATCTTACTAATCAAATAAATAAATAATGCAACTTACCTTAAATAAAGTGCACTGAGGGTAATATTATCCTTCCTATACATATCTAGTCCTCTTATCTAAACTCTAAAGATCAGTTAGTGTTTCTAGTAATCAAAATACTAGGCAATGACTTCAAACCTTATATAACTGATAAAGGAGGATTCCTTTTTTTTTTCACCCGCATTCGGGAGGACAATTATCACAACACCGCAAACATGCAATAAAGATAATGGTTGGATCTTGGATTAGAGAATAAAGATAGCCCTCTCTCGTTATATTATATTACTAATTATTTAACATGCCCTCCATCGCAGGTCATAAAAAAATTTCTAAAAAACAAATAAACAAGTATATAGGCTGTTTTGATGTGTTTTTTTACATAAAAAAATTAAAGTATAAATTAAAAAATTTAAAGTCACTACATAAAAAGCGCTACAAATGAAAAAAAATCATGAAACTCAATTCCTATCAAATCAAATACCAAATAATAAAATCAGGAAAAAAATCAATTGTACGAAAGAATCTAAAATAAAAAATTATAATTAAAAGAATGAGAGTAAAAAATAAAAAAATAATAAATTAGAAAGCAACAAAAAAAAATGTTCAATTAGAGGGTTAAATTGAAAAGAAAAATAACTTTAACAAAAAAAAGATAAAAAAAAATGAGGGTCAAATCAGAAAAAATAAAACAACATATACTTTGAATGAATAATGAAATTGAAAATCAATAAAACATTAACAAAAAATCTAAGAAATAAATTAGAAATAAAAAAATAAGGACCAAAAATAAAAATATATAATATATGACAAATTATAATTGAAAGACTAAATTGAAAATAAACAAAACTTTTATAAAAAGAATTAAAATCAAAATAAAAAATCAAAAGAATAAGAATTAAAATTGAAAAAACAAAAAGACAACCACACTCTTTTCAAGTTGGAGAGATGAAAAAAAAAAAAGAAGAAAACAATCATCAACGACAAGCTGCTCATTATCCGCCATCACACACCACACCAAGAGAAAAAGGACACGATGGCGCTTCTAAAAATAACAAAAAAGCAGGTTCAACCACCAAGTGGTGTCTCACGCACCGCACAAATAAGGTAAATGTCACTCACTCGCTAATATATAATGAGGATGCATTAACAGGTTTTTTTAATAAAAGATTAATTATCCAACAAAATAAAAAAACAAAAATCCCTCATGCCTCTGGAAATTTTTTTAAAAAAAGTGTGATGGGACCAAAAATCCTAATCGTTCATGTTGTTCTTGAATTCACGAGTCTAGTCTTTGTTTTTTTTTATTTATTATTCTTTAATTTTTATTTTAATCTCAACTAGATCACATAAGAAGAAGTCTAATACATTTTATTTGAAACCCCGGGAATCAGGAGTTTTCAAGTTAACACACCAATCTTTGGT
>Ga0325411_1005772_pt1 | contig 13656 bp, 5 predicted proteins | sample PopdelMetagenome_13_FD_206181 | JGI IMG/M metagenome (GOLD analysis project Ga0325411, IMG submission 206181) | Populus deltoides microbial communities from Bellville, Georgia, United States - Xylem-PdIQD-R4 | ecosystem: Host-associated > Plants > Phyllosphere > Stem > Wood/Secondary xylem... | reverse complement strand
TATTAAATAATTTTTGGTAATCCAGCACGAACTCTGCTTCTCGAGGTTTTGACAGTGCATAAATTGTTGTATTCAAGGGCTCAAGAAGACATGAACGGCTGCCCTGAGCTTGTTGCATTGTGACTGAGATTGGTAACGCCTGTAACATTACATACCCCACCTGCACGGCCTCTCCGACAGCAACTAGTCACCTTCATGCTTCTTTTGAATTAGGTTCCAGCATGCTGCTGCATTTCCAGGGCAGAAGGAGCTGACATTACCCTGGCAAAATGATCTTTGATAGTTACAGTTGAACTACAAGCAAAATAAGGCTCGTTTGTTTTTTTTGCTCGCTTTTATGTTTACAATAAAACAAACATTTAAGATATTTGATAACAAATCAAACTGTGTTTTGTTTTATGCTACAAGGTTTACTAAAAAATTAAGTTTGAAACGTAACTTATATACAACAATTTTTACATGTTTTTTTAACTCAATTTCATAAAAATTTCTAACCCTGTTTGTTTTTGAGTTTCAAAAGCGCTTTTAAAAAAAATTAATTATTTTTTATTTTTTTCTTTATTTCAAATTAATATTTTTTTATGTTTTCAAATTATTTTGATGCGCTGATATCAAAAATAATTTTTTAAAAATAAAAAAAATATTATTTTAATTCTTTTCCAAGTGAAAAACATTTTGAAAAGCAACCGCAATCGCAATCACTCAAACACAACTACCAAACATTTTATATATGTTTTTTTATTGCACATAAATTTCAACCATAATTTTTATTAAACACGTATCTAAATCCAAACTCTGTTACCGTATATGTATACAATTAGGACTCTTAATATTAACTATCAAAGATTATCTTATCATAGACTCCTTGTATAGCAAAATAATCTTATATGTAGACTCCTTATATAGCAAAATAACCTGCAATGTATAAGAGGCTGCTTTATGCCGAGTGCAGGGGGGAGGGAACATTATGCAAAGTTAATAAATTGATTAACTCTCTTGGTACTCTGCTTTTGGCTTGAATATATTAACACAAACAACCATAGCTAACCGTATTTTTTTAAAACTCATTTTTTTCAAACCACAATCACAAAAACTACCTCTAAATTAATACAAGTTATGAACACATCCATGTCTCTTGGAAAGAGTAGGACTGATGACGAAAGACAACCGTAAAAATGAAGAACGAGGGAGCAATTCTCAGATAAATCCGAAAGTATACACGTTGATGGTAACTATCTTACAAGAAAATTGTGTTATAAAAAAGACAACCTCTTAAGTTCTTTCATGTAACGAAAGGAACAAGTAAGCATGTATTAAACCACAATTTAGTTTTGGTTTCTGCACCAAGTACGTCATCAAGTGTATTCCTCGTGCATATCTGTGATTATCAAAGGTCGCATCAATTCCTACGTGCAAATGCTGCAGCAATCCCACCAGCAACCAGGCCAACAGCAGTAGCAGCAATTCCTATGCCTATAACACCATCTACAAACAAACAAAAAATAAAGGACAATAATTCAGAAGCTCCATCCATTCAGTTCACATGAATAATACAAGCAGTATCACCAACATTAACTGTTACCTTTCTTGATCCGGTCTTCAATTGCTTTCTTGAGGGATTGTGCCTGTCTCCATTCGGGCTCAATCTATAAAATGATCATGCCCTTGCGATTCAGTCACAAAGCATAAGAAACTAAGATAGAATAGCATACAACATATGACCTTAAATCACACATTTGGCTTCTCAATGACCATGCAGCTTCAGGGCAGAAGAACATCATTTTAGATGAACCATATCTACAAAATGCACTATGACAAGGCAATACATTCATAATACTGGAATGAGGTTATGAATTATGAGGAAACAACATTACGTAGAAGGAAAAATCTTTCCACAATAATTCAAAAGAAACAAAGAATAAGAAATGTGGATACTAAACCTTCAAACAGTCTTCCACCAGCTCCCTACTTCTTGAATAGTCACCACTTCTATAATAACCCACAGCTAGAAGATAAAGCTTCTCTCTCAGTTTCAAAGGGCTGGTATTGCTGCCCGGTGAAGCTGCAAAAGTGAGTATTAGTAACAGAAGGAAAACCATGGATGTGTGCGTGCGTAGAGAGAGAAAGTGAGATGGTTTTGTATTTTTGCTTACACTCAAGCATAGCTATGCCTCTATGTACATCTTCTGTCTGTCTTGAGTGAACAAGAGCCCACGACAAACGCATGATGCATTCATTCTTAAACTCATCAGAAGGACCTTTTTCAGCTTCATGAACCTCTTGCTCACATCCCTATGGATGCATCAGAGAAAAGAATAAGTAAAGAGAACAACAAACAATAATACAATCAAGAATGACATGTCATATGAATGTTACAAAAGTCTGGAGCAAAAAAGAATACCATGCCCAAAGCCCTGATATATCATTAACTTTTGACACAAAAACTAAATAGCAGTTACAAAACAATCACCTCCGGAATCCAAAGGCTAAAACCATGCAAGGAGTAGAAGCGGTTTCCATATATGACTGGCCATACATTGCTAGCAACACGCAGATGTTCGTGTTTGTAAATCTTTCTTATTTATCAGTAGTAATCTTTTTTTTCCTCCTATTTTCCTCATAAAGCCACGAAATGAAGAATGGATCAAGTTAAAACATTGAAAACTCCATGCATCTTTTAATCTTTTATAATGTTGAGATCATCTAGAAACTTGAGAGGTTGAAGGAAGAAAATCGACCTCGAAAAAAGGAAACCCAAAACAGACACAGATAAAGTGTAAATAAGAAGAGAATCATTACTAGGTTTAAATGATTCCTTTTCAAGACATTACAGTACTGCTACTTAATAAACCTCGATGGGTCAGCACTGCTAATAATCAACCAATCTATAGCTATTCTGCAACCATAGCTAAACTCTAATAAATCATGAAACTTAAAAATTCCCAAATCTAAGTAAGTAGCTGCTAAAAAGTGTTATTTAAAAAAAAATGAATTGCTACCCAAAAGATAAAACCCAATATTGCAAAGATACTTATTGAGAGGTAAAGGAAAAGAAAAAAAAAAAGAAAGAGGAATGACATACAGCGACGACGTCGCGATCGCACCAGGGGATCTGGTCAGCGCCGGTGAAGAAGTTGGTGATGGACTCGAACGCCTTCCCTAACTTTGCTTCCATTCTCTCTCTCTCTCTCTCTGTCTCTCTCTCTCTCTCTATTTTTGCTACGCTTCTCCTAACTATGATAACAAGTTCTTCTTGTTATGTGCTGTGCGCCCGTGTTGTGTCCTCTGGAAGAAAAGAGGGATATGCTTGCGTTTTTAAAATATGTTTTTAAAAAATTAAATTTTATTTATTTATTTAATTAATTAAAATTATTTTTAAAAAAAATCATAAGTTTATGATATAAAAAAATATTTCAATATATTTTTAAATAAAAAAAATACTGTAAAAACAGCTACAACTATAATTTTATTTATAATATATAATATTAATTAAATAAAAAAATATAAAGAGGCAAATTATTTAATTTTTTACCACTTTAATGATTATAGATTTTTTTGTAATATATACAGAGATTTAATTAGTTTAACTTTACGTACTCTATATTATTAAGTTATAAATTAATATATTGTTTGTCGTGTAAACAAATAATTGATATATTAACTTATTAATTGTGAGGTTGATTTATTGATCAAGCAGGCCATCTGACGTTGATATGCTAACATGTTGTCTTTCCATATTATAGACCACGGTGATAATTATTAAAGAAATTGAGTTTTTTTTTAATTAAATAAATAAATAAAAAAAAGAGGAGTCATTTAGAAATTAAAAATCACAGAAACTATTAAAAAAGGATTTGACTCAGGACCCCTACCGTATCAATGGATTGATGATGCTATGGATTTCCACATCTACTATTTTTTTTCTTTTATTGAGATATAAGAAATTATTATAATCTATTACTAAATATATCCCGTATGAGATAAATAAAAAAAAATAGTAAAATATAGAGTTGGGAAATAAATACTCATTTTTAGATTTAGATTTTTAATAAAATCCCAACTCAATTATTAAAGGTAGGTATTCAATTGTCGTCTTTTTTTTTTTTAATTTATAGTTAACATATTAATAGTAGATTCCTGGATTACATAAGTAAATCAACTATGATTTATTTCATAATTAATTTTACTTATCATTAAATTCAAAACCATTATAAATACAAAGTTGTATATTTATATATTTTCTCACAACTTAATGAGTTACATCATTTAGCATGTAATATATTCTATATTTTTATACATATTCAATTTTTTAAAATATTTTAAAACTGTATTACATGATTTCATCATTTTGCTAGTAAATGGTTTAATTAAAAAAAAAAAAAGGATGCAAACGACACATAATTCTACTATTATATTATTATAATTTTTAAAATAATTTAAGAGGCTTTGATAAGAATTGATTAGGCATGTATACAATTTCCTTGTCTTTTTTCTAGTTTTGCTTCTTAACAAAAATATTCAATATGCATCTTAAATCATAGCTTATAATATGAATTCTTAGTTAATTTAAATGAAAACATTAAAAAAAAAAACAGATATATTATAGGAGATCTTGATCTAAAGTTTTTTTTTTTTGGTTTTTTTTTCTTCTCTCTACAAATCTTCATTAAAGTTTTATTTTATATATATTAAAACATAGAGCCTATCTCACTTTATAATTTTTATATGTCATAATATGATTAACAAATAATACATCCATTGTGGATATAATCTGTCCACATATAAAAATAAAATAAAATTTACAATTTTGAGAGATGTATCTTAATTGATTAGACTTTAGGTTTGCTTACTAGAAATCATCAGTTTGAGTCCCACAAACTTTAGGGTTACTGGAGACTTACATGGTTATTAACTTTAGGGTCCGTGGGATTAGTTGATGTGCATACAAACTAGCTCGAACACCCATATTAATAAAAAAAAATAAAAAAAAATTATCATGATATTTTTTGTGAATTGCTATCATTTTATTATTATATGTAGATATAAATTGTTTATTTTTTAGATTAAAATGATTATTTAACACTAATAAGTTTTTTTTTAATTAAACTGATGGTTAATTGCACACAAAAATGAAATCATTGATTAGTGGAATAATTTTTCAGGGAATTAGCTCAACTTATCCCTACATTTTCGGCCAAGAGTCTTCGATCTATTCTTACAAGTCTAATTACTTTCAATATGTTCTTATTCTATCTTTTTAATAAATAATTTCATACAAACAGATGAAAATACCCTCATTCAAGAAATTCAATTATCACCTAATTTATTAAAAATTAACCAATCTATCTTTTTAGTAGATAATTTCATGCAAACCAATGAGAACACCCTCATTTAAGACATTCAAACATCACCTAATTTATTTTAAAAAATAAATTAAAAAACATATATGAAATTCATTGTTTTCATTATAATATTTTAGAATAAATTATGTTAGATTTGAGTTTATCATGTGATGTTCTAGAATTAGCAAGTTAACTCCGGTTAATTTTGGGTAGCTTTTTTTTGTTAGTTTTTAATTTATTTTTTTTCAATTTCATCATCTAATATTATGTTGATTGAGAATTATATTTCATAATTTATTTTAATTTATTTTTTATGCATTTAACATAGCGTAATTTCTCATATTGTGAATTTGATAAATTAATCCAATTTGATCCGAGTTGATTCAACATGCTACCATCTTAATATTAAAAAAATAATGTCGCCTTGAAATTTTTAAATCAAACTATATCCTTACTAGTTGCCTAAGTTATATTTAGACTTGACAAATTAACCGGATCACATCGAGTCAATTACCATTTAATTTAAATTTTTTCATATTAAAAAAAAATTAATCACTCCCACAGCAGATCAAGTGTTAAACTAATTCCCTTAATCTTTGAAAACAATTTTTTTTTCTTACATGAACTTAATTTGTTTTTTTTTTTCTGAACAATTTAATTCACTTAGTTCCAACAATTAAAAAGCATACGAAAGAAGAGAGAAGAAGAGAGAAAGAAAAACTAGTTTCCTAATAATAATTAGTAAGGATCCATTATCCAAAATGGAGCAAATTTCATCGATACAAGAATCAGATTAATTGATTATGTTTCCTTTTGTCTATGCGTGTCTGCATCAGCGTGTCTGGAATTGAAGTTAAAAATAAAAAACACCGCGGGCCAATGGAATCACGTTCAACATTTCGTTTTCACAAATTCTTGTCTTGCTGAAATGTGAAGGATACACGTCTCACTCTTTGCTCAATTCTCTGAAAAAATCAATCAATCTACAAGCCTACAAGTAATTGATGAACAGATATTATACTACAAGAATATCTTATTCTGCCTGTTCTCAAATAATGAAACCTATGGGACAAGGTAAAATAACAAAAGGGACTACCTCAGAGCTCAAGTTTCCAATAAATCAATTGCAGGGCATAGACTCCCTTTAAACCTTTCTTCACAGAAACAGGTTTCTGGGTCTTCTGATCACTCTCTTTGCACTGCCTTTGACAACTAAAGAAGTTGAATGAGCTACCCTTTACACCAGCAATCTCAAACACGCTGTACAAGTATCAACAAATTACGCATCAACGACCATTCCATAATCCAACAAATGAATGTGTAGAACACTCCGATTCAGTGTTTCCTCATCTCACATCCACGTGTAATTCACTTGTAGATCACACATGAGAATGAAGACGTACTACTCCAAGGCTATCGAGTGAATTCTTCCGTAACTTTGCAGGAAAAAAAATGAAAAAGATGAATTCTCAAGGATTTCTGAGGGCCACAAAACAACCTACTCAAAGTAAATTTGTTCGCTTTCTGTTTGGATGTAACCAGAAACTCCTTGGTAACAAAACCATCTCACAGCAATGCTGCCAAAGAACTCGAGATATGGATCATGCATCATATGAAATAACATGAAGCATAAGAGATTTTTTCGTGGAGCACATCTAGTGCATTTCTTGTCTCTGTAAGCAAACGGCTTCAGCAGGCAACTGGTTTTCCTCGTCATGCTTCATAAATTCTCCATTTCCACTGCAGAGTCGGGCAGATAATGCAGGGGATAAAGATGCATAGCTGCCTGATTTATTTGAACATCCATAGCCACATGAAATTAGTAAAATATACTAAAGAATATTACTCATAATTCAAGACTGATTACACTGATTTAGTGGAAATCAAAGAGAGAGAGTCTGAACAAAGCACCTCTAAAGGATGAACTTCTTTCGAAGTCTTTGGTTGTGTGTAGTAGGATGGTCCCTGAGAGAACAACAATGAAGCCACATATTTCTGATATAATGTTTCCCACACTTTGGCCATCCCAATCCTGTTGTAATGTATTTTTACCAATAGATAGTCAAATCAGGATCAGAAATGAAACACTTTACTGTTTGAAATAAGAGTCTGGAGGATGAAAATAGAATGGTTCTCAAACTAAGCCTAGTGACAGCATCCTCATCCTGATGACTAGGCTTGCCATAGTGAGTGAGGCATAAAAAATCACATGTTAGAATACAATCAAGACATTTTGTTTATCCAATCTTGCATCAACTTACAAATCCATGCCTCAACAAGCTGAAGCTACAGTATTGTTCTTCCAGTGAAATCCAATTAAAATGAAAAGAGCATCAAGCAAAAAATGCACAAAGTAATGAAATACATGCAATTACACAACGTAAGCTTCTAAAAGAGAGTAGCAGTACCTTGAACATGATTACACTGGCAAGAATCGTAAGTGACGTGAACATGACATAATAAATGGGGGATACAACTGCAGTATTGAATGTATCAAGCGCCTGAAACACCAAAGGTTGCAGTTTTTTAGCAAATAAGAATTATAGATACAAGATACATTTTAACCATCTTTAGGTTCTAAAGAACCAAAAAATATATGCAGCACAAATGAACGTAAAAATAAAAAAGAAAAGTTGCAGTTTTAGGGAAAAAAACAATTTGATAGTTTCTTTTTCTGGCTTCAGTAGCAGCATTCCTTCCCAACCACCATACATCTGAAAGAACTATACACAGAAGGTGTCTTAATAGCTATGGCCTAAGGCGTTATCTAGTACTTCACCTAAGCAGTGTTTTCTAGGTCAATGGGATGTTGATAGCGACACCCTCTTAAGACAAAATTACTCAATTTCCTGCAAAACACTTGATCAATTTTGGAACTTTTTTATAACTTGATTACTTATTGCATTTAATATCAGGTCACCAAACATCATATTAAATCCATGGTTCGGCTTGACAACTCATTTTCTAGCAATCCTAAAATGCAAAATCTATTTTTGGAGTATTTGTCCCCCCCATCTCATTTCTGTTTGTGAAATGTTAGTGAAACTATGACTACCAATCAGCTATATTTGACCTTATCATGTATCCTGGTTGAAAATAAAGGTAAAGGAGGTCGGATTAGCCCACAATCTTGTGCATTCAACTTGGAGATAAGGCTGAAATAGATTGGATTAGGATAACTTTGGAGAAAGACATAATAGATTGAGAATCAGGAGAGAAAAAATGGAATGTAACAAATGGGCTTGTAGTTCGATGGCACTCTCACAAGCAAGAGGAGTGAGATTCAGAGTTCAAGTCTCACCTTTGTCAATTCATCACCAATCACCAAAACAAGAGAAAATCATGATAGAACAGTGAAAGAATAGAATTGGTAGCATTTTTATAATAGACAGTATAGGGATTTGCATAAATTTTAATGGGCATGTTGATGGCAGCAATCTAAATTCCATTTTAACTTTTTAGAAGGAAAAGGTGTAAAAATGAAACTGCACTTGTGACAGAGAACTTTTCTCTAATTCACTAAATTATACGTGTAGAATTGGAAGAATGTCAAATATTCTAGACAGTAACTTGCTGCCAAGTAAAATGAAGTCAAAATGTGCTCTGGGTCATGCCATATGTCCAAAAGCAAGTCGAATTCATCGCACATGCCAGCTTAACCTTCTGGAGGGATTTAAGCACAATATCAGAAAAGCAAGCAATGCAGAACATGGAGAAAAGACACCAAAAAGTAACCAATAAAGAACATAGAAGATCAAGGAGAAAAGGAGAACAGTGCAAGAAAGAGGGAACATGATTTATGCAGAAGCAAACTTTTGGAAATATAAGCACGATGAGCTTATTCGTTTAAACAAAAAGCAATATTTCTACATTTCTAACCTTGTTTAGATAATTCATTTGCGTGATGACACATGTGGCCACAATAAACACAAAGAACCATGTCTCTGGGTAGAGCAATTGGTTGTTTCCTTCAAATGTTAATTTAAGTGCAGTTCCAAGGGCCTTAACACTCATCACCTGCACATGATGAAGACAAAACATATTATGAAAATAAAAAATGACAAAAGGAAGTGAGGTTTACTCATTTCTTCCATCCCAGTAGAAGAGGAGAAATAGTAAAGCAATTGAATTGGCCCAAGCTCCATTACATAAACATGCAACATCACTAAGGGAAATACTTTCCACCTTATGTTGGCCAAGAAAAGCATAGATAACATTTTTATCAGTCACTTCTCTTGAGAGATCTGGTTAACAATTACCACAGGAAAGTTCACTGCACATAATTAAAATTTTAGCCATGAAAAAGTGAATTTTCGCAACCATTGAAGGATTGTAGAACTTTATAACTTCAAAATGCATGAAACTTCATCCCCATCAATACAGAACGGTTTTTTATTTAGTTATTTTATCTTTTAAAACTGATTGAATGAAAAAAAAATCGTATCTACATTCATAACTTTGGTCTTACAATTAAAAATCAGAGTAACATCGCTGGTTCAGATGATTTACCGAAAGTGAACCCATCAATGAACAGATGCCGGTGAACACTAACACATTCGAGTGCCCGCATTGTGGAGCAAAATGGAAGATCAGAATGAAAACCAACACAATCACTGAGGCCACGTAAAGCAAAAAAGCTGCAGCAGATGGTAAAATGCTATATAAAAAAGAACCATTTCAATAAAAGAACGATGCGCATGTGAAGGTGCAAACTAACCTGGTTGAGTTGCCATACTACATATCTCCTGAACAGACGTTATAGGGTGCTCCTGTGGTGCATGGATTACGATTACAACAGAACCAGCAATGCACATCACACAACCCAAGATCCCTAGCTGGTGCAGCTTCTCATTCAAGATAAACTGAGCCAACACAGCGCTACACACCATGAAAAAAGAAATTAAAACACAAGAAATGAGGTTAAGAAGAGATTTAATATAAAAATTCCAAAAATTTAGCATGCAATACGAACTTAATAAGAGATACACCTGACAATGATACTCAATGCACCAAGAGGGGTAACGAGAACTGCCGGAGCAAATGCGTATGCAACAAAGTTTGCAACCTCTCCAATAATCACTATATGAGAAACCAGACAACAAGAGATATTCTACAAACAATCAGCGAATAATCAGATGGTCATTACTAATCATAATTCGCGTACTCTAACCAACTACCACTCCTCAAATTGACTAGAACAAGAAAACTTAATCAATTCCTCAAGTTAACAAACGAAAAAAGTTATCAACTGAAAGAAAAAATCTTATTAACATTAAGCTGACCAATGTAAGAACCTTAATTCAAAGACAATATGAATCATTAAATTTCACAATTAAATCAAAAGAATCACAAGATACAACCAACTTATAAATAACAAAAGTAAAACATCCATTCATTTACATAGAATAGAGCAAATGGAAATTCCGACACAAGAAATATATCAAATTTTCCCAAAACCAAAAGAAGAATCATTGACATAGAAAAAGGACAACTTACTCGTGATCATGCCCAACCACCATAGTGGCTCTAAGAGATATGAGAACCCACCAGTACCTACAAAAATCCCACAATCCAAACCAGACCCATTTCACAAAACCAAAATCTCATTTCAAAAAACCGAAAAAAGAAAACGTTTTTTACCAGCCCTGACACCAGAAGCTGCTGCAGCTCTTCTAAGGCCTTTCTTTTTTATAATGAAACTGGCACCAATAAATAGACTTGACATCAAAGCCAGAATGAACCCGTTTAGATTGTCTTCGGAGAAACCCATTTGAAGGCTGAATCTCTCTCTCTTCTTTGTTTTTTAAGCTGATGCTCGTTTTCTTCTCTTCATCCGCCAATCAATCATTGATTGCGTTGCCTTTTCTCATATCGTTACCAGTTTTTGTTAATGGAATATGCTGCTCTGTTTTTTTTGTTTGCTACTAAACATGAAAAACGCTACGGTGTTGTTTTCTGTACAGATAATTTGTGTGTGAGTGACTGGACTTTGTGACTTGTGTAACGGACTCCGCATCTTACTTCGTTAGTTTTTGCCTTATCTCCACTCTTTCCTTTTTCGTAAAAGAAAAAAGAAAAAAGAAATTTAGAAGTTGTCTTTATCTTTATTTATTTATTTATGTTTTTTTTTTCCAATCTTTGCTGGTTCCTTAAATTTTACTATACTATATTACACAAAAACAAAAAAACAAAAAATTGATATGTTTGAAGCAACATGTTAACATGTCTAATCCAGCTTGGATTCATGATTACATCTAATTTAATTTATAATATTTTATAAATTATAAATTTATTTATTTATTAAAATTTAAAATTAAAATTTTTATAAATTTATAGATGTTTAGGAGATGATCTTGTATTACTAATTTTTATGGATTTATATTTAAAAACATATCTATAAATATAAGTAACACGACATCTTTAATATTAGTATTAGGTTTAAATTTAATTTTTTATATCACCATTAAATTCTAATTAATGTATCTTATTTTTAAAGAGACAAACCCTTTAATCCTTTATTATTACATTAAAGAAATATAATGAAAACCCACTAACAAAAAATTTAAAATTAAAACATTCCTAAGTAATAATAAAAACAAATGTCCAATCAACAAACTATTAAATATAAAAATAAAAATAAAAAAGTATAGAGAATAAGAGCCGGATCTTGACATGTGGACATGCCACATATGCAAAGGACTTGTTGTTTGACAATCAAAACATGCCAGATGTAAAAGATTATATAAAATGAGATGGGTATCTGATGCCCTGTATTAATATTAAAATAAAAAATAAATAAACATCGATGAAGCTTCGAGGAGAGAGAAAACAATAAAAACAAATAGCTAAAAACCTTAAATAAAAAAAATTATTATAATATATTTATTTTATTTTATTGTTTTTGTTTAGACTAATTAAAAGTCTGTATTGTAAGCTTTAATTATTTAAGAGGTACATTAAATATTTGTTGACGAGAAGTAAAACTAGAAGAAAAAAAGAAAAGAAAATCATTTCCATGTCAAATCAATCCTTGTCAAAGCCGCTTAAATTATTTAAAAGCTTACTATAATACAATAATTGAATTATTCATCATTTACACCCTTATTGTTTTTTTCCACCAATCCCTTCACTAATAAAATGATGAAATCATGTAATAAAAAATTGCAATATTTCTTTAAGTTTAATATGCATTGAGAAATGTAGAGTATATTTTTTTCTAAAATGATAACTTGTTTTTTTCTTAATTTATTTTGGTACTGTGTATTTTTGTGTTTCAAAAATGTTTTTGAAAAAATTTAATTGTTTTTACTTTAAATTAATTTTTTTGTATTTTTAGATCAATTTGATGTGTTGATATTAAAAATAACTTTTTTAAAATAAAAAAATATTATTTTAATACATTTATAAATAAAAAACATTTTAAAAAATAATTATAATCATTCCCAAACACGCTAGCCAAATAAGCATGTGTGGATTGAATAAGTGCAATATAAAATACACTTTGAGCTAGTAATGAAATAATTTTAATTGTTAATATTTTAATGCACAGTCCTTAAAATTCGAATCAATAAGCATTATTTACGGATATCTGATTTATTACTGTCCCTGTTTAAATACAATAAAAATAATACAAATAAAAAAACTTCAATCAATTAGCATAATTATTACCATATGATAAAAGATTTGCTTATATTATAGATAATTGCCTATCAAAATAATCAAACTACCCAAGACATTACAGGAGCATTGTTAAATAAAAGATGCTGACAAGTTTACAAGAAAATAAACATACAATTAAAATTCTGTATTTGCAATGGACTTTTATCTTAAAAGAAGCAATGATATACTTATCTAATTTGAGATTTTGAAGGTATTTAAAAACACGATTGAAATCAATATTAAAAAAAATTATTTAAAATTAATTTTTTTATGTTTTAAAATTATTTTAATATGCTAGTGTCAAAAATAATTATTTTTTAAAAAATATATTAGTTTAATATATTTCCAAATAAAAAAATACTTTAAACCATTACCACATCCTCAATCCACTCCTTATATATATATATATATATATAAAAAGACGATAATCAAACAAGTGCACAGAATAGGAGTGCCTTGAATTGATATAAATACCAATCCTGCAATTTGTGGTGGAAAACAAATTATCTTGGAATATAGGTTGGGTGCGTCGGCTTGTCCTAAAGCCAAGGAGGAGTCTCATCTGCATGAAACAGCAGAGCATTTCCCCATGCATCGGTGCATGGAATTAAGAAAAATAACAGCAGTGACGTAAGAGATTATTAGCATGCAATGC
>Ga0325411_1005771_pt1 | contig 13658 bp, 6 predicted proteins | sample PopdelMetagenome_13_FD_206181 | JGI IMG/M metagenome (GOLD analysis project Ga0325411, IMG submission 206181) | Populus deltoides microbial communities from Bellville, Georgia, United States - Xylem-PdIQD-R4 | ecosystem: Host-associated > Plants > Phyllosphere > Stem > Wood/Secondary xylem... | reverse complement strand
TCTTTTGATGAATTGGTTAATTATTTTTTCTTTCATTAAAGCACCAAGTGAATACAACAGCATATTACTACTCACTTTAGCCATTGGGCTTTCCAAGAATCAAGTAATCCTCTTTTCTATGATCGAGTATTTGATCCTTCCTTCTATAAGAACAGAAAAATGTTTACTGATCATTCTCCTTCTAGTTTTGTTGTTGTAATGTGTAACTTTTGCAATCATGTGCTTTACTTTTGATTTGTGTGCATGATCATCTCTCTGAAACTGCAGGTTCAAAGCCTACAAAGAACACCATCACTGGCATATATGAACCATCAGTTGTCAGGGCTGGCTCAGAATGCACAGCCAACTATGATGCAGAGCTCTCTGTCACAGCAACAGTGGTTGAAGCAAATGCCAACTATGTCTGGTCCTGCCTCACCTTCACTCCGTCTTCAACAGAGGCAGTCACAGGCTCTCTTGCAGCAGCAATTGGCTTCATCTGGTCAACTGCACCAGAATTCAATGGCACTGAACTCACAACAGTTATCCCAGCTGGTACAGCAGCAGCCCCAAATCGGACACCAACAACTACAGCAGCAGCAGCAGCAACTGCTACAGCAACAGCAGCAGCAACAGCAACAGCAACAGCAACAGCAACAGCAACAATCACAGCAACAGTTGCAACAAGTGTCTTTGCATCAGCAGCAGCAACATCAACAACAATCTCCAAGGATGCCAGGACCCCCAGGCCAGAAAACTCTTAGTTTGACAGGATCACAGCCAGATGCAACAGCATCTGGAACAACTACACCAGGGGGGAGTTCAAGCCAAGGAACAGAAGCAACTAATCAACTTCTCGGGAAGAGAAAGATACAGGACTTGGTTTCACAGGTCTTTTCAGCTTTTCACTTTCTCTTCTCTATTCCTTTTCTGTTAACTTTATGCCATGTTTTTTCTTGTCTTCCAATTCTTCATGATAAATGTGCCATGTTTTTCATCTTTCGGGTACTCAGGTGGATTCACATGGAAAGCTAGATCCTGAAGTTGAAGAACTTTTTCTGGAAATTGCCGATGACTTTATTGATTCAGTGAGGCTTGCTAACATTCACAACTTTTCTCCATGTGTGTGTGTGTGTGTGTGTGTGTGTGTGGCTGTATGTGAATTCCTTCAGATATAAAGATTTAGTCTCTCTCTCTCTCTCTCTCTCACACACACACACACACGACATAGCATGTTTGCGTAGTTTTCTGTGCTATTTTTTCAAAGTTTTACTGCATTTAGATTTTAAGTTTAGACACACTTCACAACATTTTTACTCTGCATTTATATGAATATTACTGATGAGTTCATGATTGAGTGTGGGGTTTTTACTGTTCATTAAGGCTTCAATGCAAGTGGGAATCGTAGCACAATGTGAGTGAAAAACAGGAAGTTTTCCTCCAGATATTTTGCCTGATTTTTAATTGTTGCAAATCACTGAATCTTGCTTTATAAAAGTATTGCTTGTTACTTAGAAATATATTACTGTTATAGACTGTTGAAGTTTAACCATTTTAGATTTCAGAAGACCTTTCCTTTTGGTTTTCTTTTCCTTAACTTCATCCCAATCAACAAGGAATTTTCAAAGAATTTACTTATAGTTAGATATTAAGGGCCATTGACTTGTGCAATGGTAAAATTTTATGCCTTGCAACAAAGAGGTTGCATGTTAAAAGTTGAGAGGAGCTACTTATTACAAAAAAGCTGAAGGGTATATTATCTCCAAATTAACCTTAGTGAGATAATATATGATCAGAGAAGAAACCTTCTCCTAGTGTTTCAAAGGCCCCTTAAGAAGCTTTATTTGATGTAAAACTTGATAGTCTGAATAGCAGTATCAAACATAAAAGCTTGTTCTTGATGTCATCAAATGTCACCTTCTATGAGAACCTTCATTAATGTATGAGCAATTTCCTTAATTTTCTTGCATGAAAAACTTCTGAAGTAATTGTTGTTCTGTTTAACCTTCTTTACTGCATTGCTAAACTGTTCTTGTGGATAGCCTCCTCATTTAGGATGAATTTTGATATGGTCAACTACTCAGGTTTTGTGGCGAAGCATGAAAACAGTGGTCAATGGTACATGCATTCATTTCAATATGTAGACTACTCAAATCCTACTTTGTAGTTTTCTGAAATGCAATATGCTGGATTGTTTTTACTCCTTTTGGTTCTAATGGTCCTACACACTCCCTGTGGAAGAAGTCTTCTTTTGTTCATGGATTAGCAATAGAACTGGTTCATTCAGGTAAAAAAAAAAATAAACATAGATAAATTATAAATCATGTAGGATAAGCAATTAAATATTGCTTGGAGTTTTTGGTTGGATCTGCTCTATCCTGAGAAATGTTAGCCTATATAATTCATGGTATTTTTGTGAGTAGTTATTGCATACATGATCATGTTATTACTGTTTAACTTGTCTACCAAATATTAAGCAATAACATTCGTGGAGGATGAATTAAATCCTTTACTTTCAAATGTTTGTTAGAGAAATTTATTTCTGCTATCAAAATGCAGGTGACCGCATTTGCTTGCAGTTTGGCTAAGCATCGGAAATCTTCAACTTTAGAGTCCAAAGATATATTGCTGCACTTAGGTTTGTGCTTCAACATTTAGGATTTGCATCAGCAATGTTATGTCATATGTTGGAACATTGATATGTGGTGCACAGATGTAGTCTTTGGTTTTATAGAATGCTCTTATTGATTAGAAAGAGAATGAGGGTAGAGTATCTGATTAAAAAAAGTAGGAGCTGCGCAAGTGGTTGTGGAACATGCATGGTGAGCAATGAGTGAACTCCAGTTGCTGTAAGGCTTACCGATGGTTTCATGTAATCCATTTGACTTCATTGTCATCATGTATACTTTCTTTTGGTTTCTTATCTACACCTGTGATGTCATGATTAGTTAATATGAAAATAGAGGAAGGAATAATTTTTGCTTAGATGTGTAGTGAATAACTTTTATTCAGCTGGCTGAACTTTAGGTTTCTGTCAAGAATGTTATAGTTAAAACTGTCTTTTAAAAATTCTTTGCCGTGAAAAAATCTGATTAATTTTGGTTTGTATCCTGTATGGATCATATAAATAAAGGGTAATGAGTCCATTGATGAGATATTTATTTATTTTCTCAAACCAAGTTTGAACAACATTACTCGAATTTGAAAACTAGAAGTAGTCAAAATCACCGTGGCCCTTTGGGTGATTTATTATACAGGGTAGGAATTTGAATTCATATTTCCTTTTTTACTGCATAAGGAGTTTTTTTATGAGTTTGATACTTGAAAACTGTGCAGAGAAAAACTGGCATTTGACAATTCCTGGATTTTCATCGGAAGAGAGGAGGCACCAAAGTAAACCTGTAAGCATTAGGAATATCTGTTGATTATAGTATTTTTTTTTTCTCATTATCAATGTCAAATAACTTTATTAAGATGAAGTACAATGTACGTTGGATGATTCTGATGGAAGTCCATAGTTTTGTATCTACAGTTCTTTTTATGAACTTTTGATATTTTTTAAGGTAAATTATCATAATAATATTTTTTTTATCATGCAAATTATGAAGCTTATCAATTATTATTCTAGAACTTCATTTGATTTGATTATAAACCATTATAATCCTGTAACCAGTCATGTCATTTCCTACACACACACATCTACAGGTGATCATGTTGGTCATTCTTGAACCACTGCAAAAATTCATTAATATTTCATGCAAAATACATGTTGACATTGGGTTTAAAATATGCAGTTGTCTAGTGATCTCCACAAGAAGCGTCTTGATATGGTAACTACACTCTCCATATATGTTTTTTTCTTACATCCCCCCCCCCTCTTGTGGGGTTCTAAAGCTTTTTTCCTTCACTTGTAATGTTGAGTCAGATTCGTGCATTGATGGAGTCCTCTCAGTCTGAAGAAAACAATATCAATCCTAAAGAGATGATAAGACAAGGGCATGGCAACCCAGCTGTTACTAATCACCTGATAAGACCTTCACCAAGTTCAGAGCAGTTGGTTTCACAGTCAGCTGGTTCTCCAATGGTGCAGCAGATTACACGGTTTTAATTGATTTAGGTTTTTGTTTCTGATATGGACTCAATGCAGTTTGATTTAACAGCCTAGACTTTGCTGGTGAGAATTTAATTTCATCTTTCAATTGTGTGTGTGTGTGTGAAATTTACAGTCTGCACAAATTAGAGATTACTCTGCATGTCCTTTCAATGCCGGTAAAACTGCTTGCCAAGAATGTAGTTCCTGGTCTCTTTGCATTGATGACAAGCAACTAACACGGGTCTAGAAAGAAAAGTAGTGCATAAATTCATCACTCATCATTTAATGCATGGAAGGATATGCCTTATTTGATTTTCTGATTTAGTACAATGCCTAAAATCATGTTGGATTTGCATGTAAGAATAGCTGCATGTTTTCACTGATAGAATTTTGCATGAGAGAGATGAGTTTCATTCATTGCAAGGTGCATTACTATTGCTGCACTTATTCAATATGTTTAACTTCTCATGGTTTAAGGGTGATTAAATGGTATTTGCTATCACTGCAAGCATTTTAGTATCTCTGTTCCTACATTGCTAAAACTTTTAAGCACTTTCTTCTACAGTTTGGATTGGTAGCAGCAAAGCTGTAGTTGGATTGGAGTCCAGCAGATCTGTAATTATATGGAGTAATCCCCTAAATGGCCGTGGAGATTGCATCAGCGGACCATCTAATTTATTATAGTTATCATTGTTGTGTATGATCATTTGATTTGGTGGTGAATAGCTCGCCCTAGTTCAAGTTCATCTAGCGGCTTAAAGAGTGCAAATGGAGGTTCCAGTTGCCTGTCGTGTTTATTTTGCTTGTTCAATGCTGTAAGTTGACATTAAAGAAAGTACAAGAATGGATTTCGCAAAAATTCTACACCATTGGATTTTGGGCCCCACGTGCGTCTCACGGTTTTGGGTTTTTCTTTTCATTTCTTTGGGGGTTGGGGCACTAATGAGACGGTGTAGGATTTTTGTGAAATTCGTTCCTCTGCCTGCTTTCATGTAAAAGGATTTTCCTACGTTCAGGATTTGGTGATCTCGTATCTTAGTATATTATTAGATTAATGCTTGCTGGTGGATGACTCTGAAAACTACTACTCAATACTCTCTAGATTGCATCTTGTTTGCACGCATGCAAATAGGGTTAGGTGGATCTGTTCCGACTCCAAGTAGATTAAATGGCTTATTGTTTTTCACCTGAGAGAACATTGAACATTTTCTGAAGTAAAAGATGTAATGCAATGACAAGTCATTTTCTTGGAAGCAAAGTTCTGTTCATACCGTGAGCCCTAATTTCAAGCACAGGCATTCGCTCTTAGTATATCTGAAGGTCGGTTTCTTCTTTACAATCAATTTTTATACTGAAATAACCCAAAACTGGAAGCAGCAGGAAGGGGCTGATTTATTTTTATTTTTTGTTTTTTACTCATTAATATTGACAGCATTAATCATCACTTATTGGAGGTCTGCAACTTGTAATGGTTCATTTTTGAAAGAGAAAGCAAGTCGATTTTTCCGTCACTATACCGCACGTGGAATCGAGAGAGATTATATATAGGCTCATGGTAATTTCTTCTCGTAATTATTGCTGCTGATTTTGGTTAGATGAAAAGAAAAATCATGATACATTTGCTTGAATCTAATTATCATATTTTCATAGACCATGTGTTTCATTACAGGGAAAAGAAGAGCAGCTGGTTAGAGGAAAATAAGATATGGAAGGTGGAATCTCCAACAAGAGTTCTTTCCTTTGCCTGGCAAGAGTACGAATGAACCTGGAGCCCATTGCCTGTAGAATCAGCACACAAATGCATAATCTTGACAGTATAGTTTGTAGTTAGCAGTTGAAATTACATAATACAGAATGTTTCACAGCTTGCAAATGAATAAAAAATAATTCGAAAAAGATCATCTAATCTTTTTAAAAGAAATCATCTCAACATTTCAACTTGTTAATTACTGGACTAATTTGTTGAAAAAGTATTGAACGCAGTCAATTAAGAAGAATTTCCTGATATTGTTGGCTTAAACCTAGGTGTGCCATAAGAAGTCGGACATGAGTGAGTAGCTCTCCACCACTTTTAAGTTGCTGGGCATGGTCTCTCCATTCGCAATGACCTGCAGCGTAAGTGAGCATTTCAACCCAAACCTCACTTATGACCTTCCACTTCTCTGCTTCCAACTTCTGCAATTGTTGAGCTAGCTTACACCCATGGACGAGCAGGTACTTGCTACTTCCATATGCTCCAGGAATTGTTGGCGTCGTATCAATAGGAATTGCTATGGCATCTTCCAACTCCTCCTGCTTCGCTTGGAACAATGTGATGCGAGCTTCCCTTGCAGTACCATATGGCTCCTTCTTTCTTACTTGGAAAAATCTCTCCACCTCGTCACTCGCATCTCGATATCTAGACCCTGAATCACTAATTCCCTTGGGAAGCATATTTGGTTTCACGATCAGAAGATAGAACATGTAATCAGAGAGTAATTTAGACATCCTTTGTTTCGAATGGAACTTCTGATCAACATAGTAGCAAAGATCAGTAGCAATGTGCCAAATAAAGAGGCTTTGGTTAAATTCCACAGACGTTGTGCACCAGCGGAATTCTTCTAGCCTTTTCATCTTCTCAAGCACACCATCCCCCCTTTGAGCTAGTAGTCTAGTACGTCGGTTCTCCTTATCTTGGAGATGCTCTATAATCTCATTCCCCTTCTCAAGAAGATTTTCGAAGATCAGATCTTTCAAATTGTCATTTATATGCTCCCAACTTACGTGCAAGTGCTTCAATGTTTCTTGATCGATTCCGATAGACTTGCTCAAACTCTTGATTGTTTTGATTGCAAAGCTAGAACTTATCAGGTTGCACTGTGCCATGGACCCTGACCACCTCTTTTCATTGGCGAAATATGCACGAAGGGAGTAAATGGCATTACCAACGGAATTACTTGGTGTGCTTGTAAACCTAGTTAACCAAATCATTGTCCAATCAGAGAAAACGACTTGTAACGTTGCATAAACCTCCAAACCAAGAGCTCCAGCTAGTAACAGATAAGTTGTATCAACATTGATGGGTGAGCAGCGATGCTTGTCAACGAAGAATGAGAAGGAAACTAGTGTAATGAAAGAGGAGGAGAAGGTAAGGGAGCGAAGAAAAACTCCTTTCCGGGAATAAACTATGGGAGCCTTAGTATAAAGTCTATCAAAGATAAATCCGAGCTCCAAGTCTACCAACTTGAAAGCATCCTTTGATGATTGGCAAGAAATGATAGAGTGGCTGTCCTTCAGTTCAGTAAGGCTGAGGATAAGATTTTCAAAGAGATACAAGGACATCTTGAATAGATAATAAGCTTGATGAAGATAGTTGGTCTGATCAGGAATATGGTGTCCTCGCGGAACAACCATTATACTCTTTGTATCTAATCGCAGGCGAGGCGGGGTTGAGAGCAAAGAGTTTCTGATGTTTTCGGTACTTGAAGATCTGAGCGCCCAAGTCCTCTCCCCATACTTGGCAATTCCGGAAAATAACATAAAAATCGTTATAAATGAGAGGACACTGAAATCCCAAGACTTGAAGACAACATAAAAAGCCACAGAACCTTGAACTAGAAGGTTAAGCAAATGCCTCAACCACAGCTCATTGTCTTCGATGGAGAAAGCTGTGATTGTGTCTGGGCCACCAAGGTGCACGAGAAGGAAAGGTGCCCAAAACGCACGAAGTGAATTGTTTTCTTTTGCAAACTGAATGTCACCCATTTCTCCAAGCTGGCTCCTGGAAAGAACACCCAAAGCAACAGTGGCTACCATGTCTGCCAGCAAGTAAGAAGACCAAACAAGAATTCTGATCCAGATTCTTGTAATGCGCTTCCTCCGAGAACCAAACATGATGAGAAGGATTTGCAGAAAAAGACTAAATGAAACCATCCCTACAAGCTCCCATTTGCTCCAAAGTTTCTTGAGTTGTCCAGGAAAGTGTGGCATTTTTATAGCCATCGATCTCCACATGAAACAATCAGGTCAGCAACTGAAAATTTGTATCATGCAGTTTCATGATTAATTATATTGCTCCTAAAACGTAAGATAATAATCACGACTCATTTACATAAATACAATTAAAATCATTTATTAGGCTACGTACGTGACACACACACACACACACACACACACACACATGCAGTGGGGTACTCTGAAACTTTACTCACCTTGAAACAATTAATTAGCAGTATATCGATCCGTGGAAGTACTTCCTAGATAGCACTCATTCAACAACAAAGCATCTGTTCTTCTCTCTGCCAGATGAATTAATGAAGATTGATTTCATATTATACCTAAAGACAAGCTAATTAGCAAGCGCTGCATGGAGCTCACTAAAAAGACAGAAAACCATGCATTCTGTGTAAGAAATTGAAGTGCAAGTAAAGCGATTCTTATTCAATTATTCATCACAAAGTATGGACGTAGATATTTCATGATATATATATAATAGTTTAATATACCAAAGCCAAATGCTAGCTAGCGCCTGTGACTGAGCTAGGCTTAGGCACGCAAAGTATAAAGCTACGTTCATTAGGAAAGTACTATATCATTCCCCATAAGATAGCAAGCAAATACTTTTTTTTTTTTATAATTAAATCTATTTTTTAATTAATTTAATATTAAATGATAAAATTAAAAATAAAATTTGATTATAAAAATAAATCGAATCAACTTTGATTAATTATCAAACTTAGATCATGAAACCGAGATAAACTTATAAAAAACAAGTCGAATTCAACAAATTATAAAGCTCAATTCTCGATTAACCTAATATTGAAAGATGAAATTAAAAAAAAAACACAAAAAATCACCGAAGTTAATCAACTAAACTCGTGAATCGAGTCATATGAATAAGATAACTTTATCGAATGCAAATCAAAAAAAATATTGAAGAATGAAATATAAAAAAAAAATCAACTATAAAAATAACAAAAAAATTAAGTTAATTAACCTAACTTGTAACCCAGGTTATAAGATCATGATAATCTCATAAAAAAACAAATAAAAAAATTATAAATTTTAATTTTTATTTAACTTAATATTAAAATATTAAATTTTTAAAAAAATACCCAACACTGAAACCATTGAAACCATAAAAGGAAGAAGGTTCATAAACATGAGCATCTCCCCATGTAAACCACATAAGACTGTATACAGACACGTGTCAGCTTAAGAACAACAAAATAGGACATATTGCCTTTTGTACAGCTAGAAATGGACTCTGCAAGGCAGCAAAAAGAGTGAGAAACAGAAACAAGTGGTGAGAAGCTGTAGCATAGTTTTAAAATCTGGTTCGGTCTGACAGGTCGATCCAGGACCCGGTTAACTTGGAGCTAGAACCAGGCCGGGTTTAAGAAAAAATCAACCAGAAATTTAGCTCGGAAAAATCCGGTTGACCCGGAGGGTTTACCCGGGACCCATAAGACCCGGGTAAACCCATATGAGACCCAACTTTTATATATATAAGTAAAACATCACCATTCATACAGAAAACCCAAACTCTTCAATCGGCAAAGCCATCAATTGCAAAAAAGAGCAGATAGTTGCAATGGGGAGAGAGATGCATGTCGGGTGGTGGTGGCAGACCCTATGGGATGGTGGATGGATGTGTTTGTGTTGCAGGGAGAGTTTGTTGAGCAGTTGTTTGGAGGGGGGGGTCAAATCTTGTGGTGATGATGGTGATCCGGTTTTGATTGGTGCGGACATGGGTGTGGGTGTGGGTGTGGATTAAGGGCTTTTGTGGTGAAAATCAACGCACGTTTACAAAGAAAGGATTTTGAGGATGAAGAGTGGGGAAGATTAGAGAGAGAAACACAACAAACCCAGTAGTGTTTTTGTGGTCTGGAACAAAAACGAAAAACTGTAAAAGAAAGAAAGAAATTACAATACACACAAAAAAAGGCTGAAATAAGTGGGGGGGGAAGAATCTCGTTTTTTCTTTGTGGCTTGGTTCATCGAAGCTTTCACCTCAGCAACATAACCGCCGTGTGCGATCTGGAGTCCTGTTGGCATGGTAGTTGAAGAATAAGAAGACGTAGAGAGCCGTGGAAGCAAAAAAATGGAGTTGTACTCTACAAAAGCAAATCCATCATTGAAAATTCAAAATAGAGAAGGGAATGCTAGATTTTTCTTCCTTTATCTCTCTAGCTTTTTGTGGTTAAGCCTAAGAATTTATTTCTCTATTTACATGTTGTGTAAATCATAAATAAAACAAGGATCTTAAATTCTAATATTCATCTGTTAGACATTTCTTGTTTTCTTTTTGTGTATTTTTTTAGGTTGATCCGGGTCCACCCATCTGACTCGTGATCCGATCATTATAGCAGGTTGACCACTGAATCGGGTTTAAAAACTATGAGCTATAGTGCCCATATTTTTTATACTTGCTCAGTAACACTAACCATTTATATAGGATTAGCATTCTCATAAACAAAAACAAAAAAAATCTATTCACAACAAGTGTTTTTGCAGAACATAAAAGATTTTTCAAAAGAATTGAATTTGAACACGAATACTTGTCGATGTTTATTTATTTTTGTATTTTAAAAATATTTTTAAAAGTATTTTAATTATTTTCTTTACTTTAAATTAGTAATTTTTTGGTATTTTCAGATTATTTTGATGTGTTGATGTCAAAAATAATTTTTTAAAGATAAAAAAAATATTATTTTAATATATTTTTAAACGAAAAACACTTTAAAAAACAATCATTGCTACACTTCCAAACACCCCAAAAAATCTTTGATTTTCTTTTTTTCATAGGTATAATTCTCACCATCTTTGTATGATGGTGATAAGTGTATATTGTATTATTTAACACCATCCTCTACAAAGAATGATGCATGTTAATATTGATTAGCATATTCCTAGCTTTTTTGAAGGTTTAAATTAATCTATTACATTTTTATTTATTTTAGTCAATAAATTTTATATAAATAGAATTAATGTTCATACATGTTGTATCCAAATATTATATACCTTTTACAACTACACATATTTAAAGAGACCTACCACACCCACGTTGGAGTTGAAAATCAAGTATTAAAATACATTTAGTAGTTAAACTAATCGAATGTAGATATAATATATGAGTTAAGAGTATGTGTAGAAACACAAATTTTCTACAAATCAAATTTTACCATGTGTTATTTTATTCTTTAAAAGAAAGGATAAAATAAAATTAAAATAAATGACATGGAAAATAAATGAGCCTTCATATATTTCTTGACCAATGAAAAGTTGACACTTGGGATGAGATATTCAAGATATCTTGTCATAAATGCAAGATCCCATCAGATATCTTGTCATAAATGCAAGATCTCGTCAATAAATATCAATCAATAAAATTATACCATGTGGCATTGGAAAAGGACCTGAGAGCCCCTACAGATCTCTATAAATAGAGGGCCTCAACCTAAAGAGAGGGGGATTCCTGAAGATATAAATTTTCTTCAAGACAAGTTCTTCAAGCAAGGAAGCTCTCTTAAAAGTTCTCAAGCCTCCTTTATCAACGCTTGAAGTCTACAAAGAACGAAGCTCTGTTGGATCAAGCCTAAATGCCCCATTAGAGTTCTTTAACAACACTTTAAAGACAAATCAAAGGTACTCTTCAAAGCATCAAATCACCAGGGGGATTCCTGGAGATACAAATTTTCTTCAAGACAAGTTCTTCAAGCAAGGAAGCTCTCTCAAAAGTTCTCAAGCCTCCTTCATCAACGCTTGAAGTCTACAAAGAACGAAGCTCTGTTGGATCAAGCCTAAACGCCCCATTAGAGTTCTTTAACAACACTTTGAAGACAAATCAAAGGTACTCTTCAAAGCATCAAATCACCAAGGAGATTCCGAGAGATACAAATTTCCTTCAAGATAAGCTCTGCAAGCAAGGAAGCTCTCACTCACTCTCTCTCTCTCTCTCTCTCTCTCTCTCTCTCTTCAAGCAAGGAAGCTCTATCAAAGAGTTCTCAAGCCTCCTTCATCTACGCTTGAAGTCTACAAAGAACGAAGCTCTGTTGGATCAAGCCAAAACGCCCCATTAGAGTTCTTCAACAACACTTTGAAGACAAATCAAAGGTACTCTTCAAAGCATCAAATCACCAAATCTCGCTGAGCTCTGTTGGATCAAGCCTAAACGCTCCATAAGAGTTCTTCAGCAACACTTTGAAAACGAATCAAAGGTACTCTTCAAAGTATCAAATCACCACATCTCGCTTCGCAATACACACCCAAATTCGCGTTCTTGCAAAGCACAAATCTCAGCTTGATTACTCAAATAAATCAAGTCACCATATATCAAATCCAAGGGAAGAATCAGAGGATTGTCTTGTTTTTTTAAAAGAATATATTACGTAGAGATTGTACCCATTCATATATTTAATAAAATCATATATTTGTACACGCGTGCTTGTTTAATTTCAGGTGCTCAAAATTGTGTCTACAAATTTCTGGCGACTCCACTGGGGAAATCTCTACCTCTCATCTCTTCCCTTCAAGAAAGAATTTTCAACAAACTCTCAATGGCAACTAGGAGGAAAATGATCACCATTGTCGCTTCGGAAAGCAACAAGGCTACTTATTCAAGTCGCCGACATACCATTAAAGATTCTTTAACTCCGCCATTGAAAACAAAATCCATCGTCGAGTTGTATGCACAAACTAAGCCGACTCTCAAGATGACATCGACCTTGAATGCAAGAGGGGCACAAGATCTCGCCTCAAAGATGAAGCCACAAGCAACGCCACTACAAGAGTCAAGTGGGGCGCGTGAAATTCTCTTCGGCACTTAAGGCGACTTCGACAATTCACCTATGGAAACTTCTCCGTGTCAATCACCAAGTAAGGCTTCGGGTTTTGGCACCATGTCAGTGATGATGACCGAGACAACATCTTTGGAGGATCAAGTGGCTAACTTGACAAAACTCGTTGAGGGGTTTTCGACTTCACTCAAGGCAAAAGACCACGAGATAGCACGGGAAAGCTCAATTCACAGACCAGGTGGAAAGCTCAATTCAACCCTCGTATTCGTATGCGAAGCTGTACACCCAAAAAATCGACCTGTTAAAGATGCCTCTAAGTTACCAACCACCAAAGTTTCAACAATTCGATGGCAAGGGAAATCCTCGGCAACACGTAGCTCACTTTGTGGAGACTTGCAACAATGCCGGGACTAATGGCGATCTCATGGTAAAACAGTTTGTTCGTTTCTTGAAAGGTAATGCCTTTGACTGGTACACTGACTTGGAGTCTGGCTCGATTGATACTTGGGAGTAGTTGGAGTGCGAGTTTCTTAACCGCTTTTACAGCACTCATCGTGTGGTTAGCATGATTGAACTCACTAATACACGTCAATGGAAGGAAGAGCTTGTCATTGACTACATTCATCGGTGGAGAAACCTTAGCCTCAACTGTAGAGATCGGCTCACCGAAACTTCAGCGCTGGACATGTGTATTCAAGGGATGCATTGGGGACTACGCTATATTTTACAAGGTATCAAACCAAAGTCTTTTGAAGAATTGGCTACTCGAGCACACGACATGGAACTTAGCATTGCGGCGGCTGAAAGCT
>Ga0325411_1005767_pt1 | contig 13660 bp, 10 predicted proteins | sample PopdelMetagenome_13_FD_206181 | JGI IMG/M metagenome (GOLD analysis project Ga0325411, IMG submission 206181) | Populus deltoides microbial communities from Bellville, Georgia, United States - Xylem-PdIQD-R4 | ecosystem: Host-associated > Plants > Phyllosphere > Stem > Wood/Secondary xylem... | reverse complement strand
AAAATTAATATAAACTAATTAAATTTAATTCTATATTTCAATAACACTAAACAAAACATCCTAAATACAAAACAAACAATACACAAAACTAAAAAAACAATACATTAATTCAAAATAAATTTTGGAAAAAAAAATGCATACCTTAATAGTGTTGATTTTTAGATTTTTACTATAAAAATACACAAAACAAAGAACACCAAAAAAAAAATGATAATTAAAATAAAAAAAAAATACAAAGATAAAGAAAAACCATTACATACCTTTTAATATGTTGAAAACTACCACCAAAACAATCAAATCTCTTCCAAAACTTAAACTAAAAACCGGGAGGAGAAGAAATAGAGATGAGAGCCAAGAGAAAATGAACCAAATGGGGGGGGGTTTTATATGCCAATATTTCCGTCGGAATTACCGACGGAACATTAATTGTTGTCGGTTGCATTAATTTCCGTCGGTATTTCCAACAGAAATAAATTGAAATGCGCACCAAAATTTTTGAAAATGCCGCCTTTTTGTTTTTATTCGTCGGAAATTACCGATGGACATTTACCGCCGATAATTCCGTCGGTAATAGTGCATCTGACAAGCGTGCGCTTCGGGATGTGTGATTGCCGTCGGTGATGTCCGTCAGTGATGTCGTTGGAAATTATAGCACAAGCCCGTAATTTTTTTCCAACTCTCTGTGAAATACCGATGGCATTATTCCGTCGGTAATTGCCGTCGGAGAGTCCGTCAGAAATTGTGGCAACTCTCTGTAATTTGTTTCCAACTCTCTGTGAAATACCGACGGAACTATTCCGTCAGTGTTACCGTCGGTAAAACAGTCAATATTTACGCGGCTTCTACATGAATTTTTTTCTATCCTCCTGCACACTTAGATCACACACAGCACAATAACAGGAGCTGACAATTAAAAAAGAATAAATATTTCATGTTGCAAAACATTACGTTATAAAAATAAGGTTTTACAGCATGTTTAGTCATAATTTTCATCTTCGTCCTCAATTGAATTGTTATCATCCGCTTATCGCGCTCTTCAATGTGGTTATCATCTTCTTCATCAACATTCTGTACTGCATTAGTAGAGCTCAAAATGGCATTCAACTCCTCTGCATCAACATCAACAAGACTATCGTCGAAAACATGAAAATTCGAATTTTCTTCTAAGTCAATCGAAGGAGCAACTCGGTATGGTTCAACCAACTCACTAGCTTGAAAGACTTTATCTATCACACTTGTATCTTCGTTCTCATCCTGAACAACCTCGACACGACCCCTAAGTTTTGTTTTTAAAACGGATAACCAATCAACTCTTGATCGATCCCTTCTAAAGGAAGGGGTGTATGTGTAATAAACTTGTTGGCATTGCTTTGCGAAAACAAAGACGTCATTTACGTTGCGGTGTCTAGCTTTTGAGTTGATTTCAACGAGACCATAGTGAGGATCTACTCTGATTCCTCTGTCAGTTGTGTCATACCAATAGCATTTGAATAAAAACACTCTATTCTGCTCGCTATGATATTGCAGTTCCATGACCTCTTCCAATCTACCGTAGTAGTCAACTTCAAACTCACTAGAAGTCGATCCCTTAATACAAACACCGCTATTGTATGTCTTTCTTCCATGCCCATATTCTTCAGTATGAAAGATATATCCATTGACAAAATACCCGTTATAGCACTTGACTTTTCTTTCAGGGCCCAGGCTTAGTAAAGACAGTGAAATAGTAGCACTAACTCCCATTTGATAAACCTTGTATAATAAATACAACAATAATCAATAAACAGATATTATGTAATATATATTTACGTATAGTGAATTACATTGCAAGAGATTATGAGTTTGTGATAGGACTTACATGTGTTCTAAACCATGTGGCAAATTGTTCATCTTGTAATTGAAAGATCTGGGATTCGGTCAGCTGTGAGTTATTGGACAGTAAGTATCATCGATGTTGCCTGCAAGGTTGTTCCAAATTATATGAGTGTATGGTATCACAAAACATAAATAGTACACTCTTGACAAAGTTTAAGTCGAACATCTACTTACTTAATAAAAGGTCTCAGCTCATCACAGTTAAATAAGACATAATTGTGTGCTTGTCTGAACTCTATTTCAGACAAATATCTTCCCCTCACGGCATTTTTAGGTGTGGGTCGTCCAGGATTGGAGAATATTGACAAGTTCCCACTTGAATGCACTTCACCACCATCATCATGCCGTGGAACACGGTTTATCCTCGTTCTCAAATGAGGTTCGAAATAGTATGAGATAAATATTGAGATCTCCTCAACAATATACGCCTCACATATTGATGCCTCAACATGCGTCTTGTTCTTAACCTTTTTTTTAAGATTGAACAAGTACCTGCATATATATATATATTAATAAAAAATTATCAATTAAAAACATTAAAATAAAAATAAAAACATTTAATTATAAATGTCATAGCAACTGTAATATCTAACCTCTCGAATGGATACATCCATCTGTACTGGACCGGTCCTCCAACTTTTACCTCAAACGGTAAATGTACGGGTAGATGCTCCATTGAGTCAAAAAATGATGGAGGGAATATCATCTCAAGTTTGCATATTGTCTCGACGATATTCTTTTCAAGCCTTTCAATGTGATCAACATTCAACTTGCTGGAGCATATATCTCTGAAGAAATGACTGATCTCCGTTAGTGCATCCCATATCCCCTTTGGCAACAAATCACGAAAAGCTAATGGGATGAGTGTTTGCATAAACACATGGCAGTCATGACTCTTCATTCCATATAATCTGCATTCCTCGGTATTAACCAGCCTTGATATGTTCGAGGCATGTCCATCGGGAAAACGCAGACTCTTAAGCCATTTGTAGACTAGTAGTTGTGCGTTTTTCTCTAACACGAAGCTTGCTCTTGGTTTTGCGACCTGTGACCCATCACAAACCAACTCCATATTTTTACGGTTACAGAACAACGCTACATCCAATCTAGCCTTGATGTTGTCCTTTGTCTTCCCCTTCACATCCATGACGGTGTTGAAAATGTTCTCAAACACGTTCTTTTCAATGTGCATGACGTCAAGGTTATGACGGAGAAGATTGGTCTTCCAATAATTTGACTTGATGGTGAACACCTGTGCTACGGCCGATAATTTACAATGGTTCGTGTAGCCATCCCATAATGGCTCGTCAGAATCTTTCAACAGATCAAAAAACCTTGTTGTATCTGCATTAGGTTCTTCTTCTATGTTTGGAAATTCACTGGCATTACCTTCACTCATTCTCATTGCATCCATAACCATATTCCTGTAAGGATTACTGTTCTCATTTCCAACTTCATGCATGTTGCTAGCACTAGAAGTTGACCCAACCGCCCTTTCAACCATGCTCTCATTAGGAACAAATAGTTCTCCGTGTGCATACCAACACAGGTAGTCCTGCATGAACCCTTTGGTTAGAAGATGCATCATTACAACATCTTGATGCAGAAACTTCAAATTTTTACACTTCCTGCATGGACACCTAATACCGCCATCAGTAAAATTCCTCGGGATAGATGTTGCGAAATTAATAAAACCCTGAACACCGTTACAATAATCCATCTTCCGTAATCCTTGGGGTGAGTCCCGATACATCCATGACTTCTATTGAATCTCTATAAAACATAAAAAAAAATATTGGTTTCTTATGTTAAATATTCACTATCAATTATCCAACAAACTAAAAAAACACTTATGTTAAATATTCATTATCAATTATCAACTATCAACGTTCATACATACAAATTTATACATATATAAATTTACAGAAATCACAACTTCACAATAGAATTGATAACAATTAAAACATACCTGTTAAACAAGCTATAATATAATTCGGTGTAATTCAAACAAAATTTCAACAATTTACAAACAAATATAATTTGATAAAATCTAAAACAAACTATAACAACTACAAAATTATACATTCATACAACAAGTTTCTTTAACAAAATACATATACTAAAAAAACAATAAAATTCACATTTAAAAGTTAAAACTAAAAAGGATAGATTTACTTACAAAAAATGATAAAATCCACAAGAATTAATGGATGTTGTGACCACGTACAAAAGTATAAGAAACTTGAGTGCTAGCTTGTGTTGAGAAGATGGGAGAGTTGAGATGGGTGGTTGGCTGCAGTTTGGGAGGGGAGAGATGGGATGGGGAAGAAGAAGGGGAAGAAGAAGGAGAAACAAAGGAAGAGAGGAAGAGAGAGTGTCGGTAGAGGCAGTATATACTGGCGTTTACTGACGGCATCATCGACGGAAATATTCCATCCGTAAAACCGTCGGTGATTTCACTGGTGTTAGCGACACGTCCCTGCTTGGCTGTCTGGGTTTGAATCCCTCGGTATTCCTGTCGGTAAATTCGTCTAAAAAAATCCACGTCATCCCGCCGTTGCATTTTCAAAAACAATTTCTCACCCGTCAGCGATGCCGTCGGTGTTTTTCCGTCGGCTAATTCCAACAGATTTTTCGAGGGAATTATTTCTGTCGGTAAGTTTTACTGATAGAACTTTTCTGTCGGTAATTTCGTTGGTATTATCCGATTTTCTGGTAGTGTTGAAAGTTACACTAGAAAATCAACTAAAATAAATTATCGAGGTCCAGGGGCTGCTCTCAAATCTGAGCAATTAACCATCTACCTTGCAAGGATTTTTATTTGATGACAAGAAATATTTTTAGCTAAGATTAAATCTCATCTTCAAGCCACAACCTGTAAAAATAATTTAAAGAAATAATATAACTAACGACATTTTTCCATCTATGCGTGGAGTCTTCAATTTTTCAAAAGCATATGCCTAACCAGGTGTTCCATCAATCAATTAATCAAACTACAAGATACTTAAAAGCGAATATTATTTTATGCGTTGCATCAACTGATAAGTTTTTATTATAAGAAAAAAAAATGGTGAAATGACTTTGTTTTGTTGTGATTTTGGTGGATAAAGTTAATAAATGTTAGAGAATAATATAAATTATATCTTGTAATCTCACTTAATAACTTAAGTTTTTAGATTGAAATAGTTCTTTGATATAGGTTGAGATGGTTCTTTAACATGGTATCAGAGCCTTGATGACCAAGCGGTCATGGGTTCGAATCTCACCATCTCTATTTATTTGATAAAAATTAAGCACAAGGTAATATGGGTCAATGCAAGTTTCAAGCCAAAAAAGTTTTCACTTGAGGGGATGTGTTAGAAAATAATATAAATTATATTTTGTAACCTCATCTAACAGCTTAAACTTTTAGGTTGAAATGATTCTTTAACAATAAATTAGTGTTTGAGATTGTGGTAATGATTATTTTTTAAAGTATTTTTTTTGTTTAAAAATATATTAAAATAATTTTTTATTGTAAAAAATTTATTTTTGATATCATTTCGATAAAAAAATCATCAAAAAATAATTTGAAATGAAAATAATAATTTTTTTTTAAAACCACTTTTTCTAAAATATGCTAATAAAAATGTTTTCCCACCCAATGGTAGTCGACAACCATAATCTTTGACAATAAATAAAGAGAAATCAATCAATTAAATATTCCATCGTAATCACCTTACCTTTCCCTGTATAATCCGTCATCTCTCTAAACAAGAAATTGCAAACCTCATTTTCTTAAAATGGAGAAACATAATTTTCTTTCTTTTGCTTAGTTTATTTTTCTATCTTTAAAGGGTAAAATAGCAAGGAAGTTTCATCATATAGTTTTGTTTTTCCAGAAGAAGAAACATACTTGTTTTATAAGAGGAGAAATTCTACTCATTAATCAATAAAAAGTTTCCAAGCTGATAAAACAAAGACATATACGAATTTCTCAAGGATTTTTTCATCCTTTTATCATGGGAATATTTTCTGCACTTCCCTATAATTTTTTTTTTATTAACATGGGTGTCCGGGTTAGCTTTTACACACCTCGATTAATCTCACGGACCCTAAAATTAACGATCATGTAAGCTTCTAGTAGCTCTAAAGTTTGTGAGACTTGCACTAGTGATCTTTAACGAGCAAACCTATAACTTGACCAGTAAGCTACACCGTTCAGAGTTACTCTTCCCTGCACTTGATTTTACTCTTCATCACCTCGTTTTTATGACATTGTAATTGTAAGATTAAGTCCTATTAATTACAAGGGATGGAGAAATTTGACCTTCGATCTTCAGCAATAAAAGAGCATCACATGCAAATGGGGCAACCAAACCAGAAATCGATCCCCATTATTAAGAGAGCTATTGTGGACTGAATTGCACACAAAGTCACCATAGATGGCTCTCATCATGTTGGCTAGGTCATCGTAATTTGTATTGTTATTTTGACTATAATTAATTAATTTGACGATGGATATTTTAAATCACTTAAGATTTTCAATTAATAGGAAATTAACATTTTCATAGGGTTTCATTTCTACTTACGACTTTTGGTGTGTAAATTTAGAATTTGGCACTTTAAATTGGTTTCTAACCAAATGTTTTAGATTGTGGTAACGATTTTATTTTAAAATATTTTTTTTATAAATATATTAAAAAAATATTTTTTTAAAAAATTATTTTGACATCGTATATTAAAACAATTCTAAAATATAAAAAATAATTTTAAACAAAATTATTTAAAATTTTGCAAACTTCTATCGGAACCGTAGTACCAAGCATGGACTAGATACACTATCTCCAGCCTGTTTTGTTTGTTCAGGTGCAGCGAACATCTAACACGTTGTAGAGTTTTAGGTAAATCGATATGGGAAAGAGAAGATCTGGTGTTTTATTCTCTCTTTAATTAAAATTTGTCGTTCTTACGAATTTTCTTTCCTTGTAGTTAGGCAAGTTTGAATATTCTTGCTTTAAAACCACCGTTCAAAGCAGCCTATTAATGATAAGATTGACCCGTTTATTTGCTGGAAAATAGTTTTTTTTTTAAAAAGTAAATTTTGAAAAAGTGAATTTCCAATATTTGATAGTTTAATAGAAAATAAGTTGGAAAACACTTTTCAGTGTTTGGTTATGTCATGGAAAATAAACTGGAAAATAACTTATTAATGTTTTATTTTTTCAAATTTATTAAAATATTGAGAAACAAATCTTACAAATTAAAAAGTTGAATGAGAATGAAATTGAAAAAATAATAATAATTTCATAAATTATTTCAAATAAAATAAATAATAATCAAAATAATAGAGATCAAATAAAAAATAAAAAATTGAAAGATGAAGAAATTAAAACAATAATAATTAACATTTCATAAATTATTTCAAATAAAATAAGTAACAATCAAAAGAATAAGGACCAAATTTGATAGATAAAAAATTTCAATTAAAAAATAATAAGAAAAAAAATAAAATAAAAATAAAAACAAAAATTAATATAAAAATTAAATTTTAAAAAGTAAAAATGAGAAGTTAGCTCTTTAGAAAATGGTCGCCGTTACGAAGAAGCCATGGTTTTGCAGGTAATGTACGGAAAACCAGTGATTAACAGTTTCAATATGTATAAAGCTGCAGGATTGAGATGAAATTACATTAATTCTTTGAAAAGGAATGCTGATTCATTCAATAACGAGTGAGAGTCTTGACGTTTTTCTCAACAACGGAAATAGAAGAAGAAGAAGAAGAAAGTGTCGGCAGACAAGCTGCTGCAGGACGGAAGACACGCAGCTGCAAAAAACAAGAGCACAAAGGCAAATAAAAAGATCTGTATGTGTTTGGTATTGCTGTCATATTGTTATTTAAAAATAATTAATTTGTTTTGTTTTAAATTAAGTTTTTTATATTTTTAATTGTTTTGATGTAATAATATTAAAAATATTGTTTTAAAAAAATATTATTTTAATAAATTTTTAAATAAATAACCACCACAGTAACAAAAAAACAAAAAGCTCCGAAAACTCAATGAGTGATGGCTATCCAATGAAGATACACTGTTGTCCAGAAAAGAAAAGGTTTTATATCACATATTACTTGTTATCCCATACTCTCACACACATAATGAAAATAAAAATGAAAATGAAAATATCAAACAGGCAAATGACTTGGAAATTGATTCCAAATTACTTGGTACCATAATTATTGAGTTTCACATACACACCAATTGGATCGGCATAGAGAAATAAACAGTTGTTTTATCCTTGAAAAAGATTTTACTTCTTTTTGTTTTTTTAAGTTTGGGATAATTAGCCTGCTCTTCATCTTCCCAGCAGACAAACATGTGCAAAAATACACCTTCATCAATGGGGTCTTTCACCTTCTTCTTCCTTTTTCACAAGACGTCATGTGCTCTGAATCTTTCTCACACATGGATTTGGATCTTAGGTTGTGCCATGATGTATAGATAGGCTCCATAAAAAAATTAATAATCTGATTTATATATATATATATATATATATATATATATATATATATATATATATATATATATGTATGAATTTCAATCTTCCGTGCTCGTGCTTCCATGTGTGTGAACTGATTAATTAGAAGCCCATTTGAATGGTAAGAACTATATATTATATTCGTTGTTGATGAACTCATGTCAATGATCACCATGTATATATATATGAACAGATTAAAAGCTAAAACTCGATTTAGATTTTATTTATTTACAAGTCCGTCTCACTTTCGATTGCAGTGAAATTAATCACATTTGTCAAACAAAATACAATCATTATTTTCGTGGCACCATCTTAACTTTACACATCATTCATCCAAACTTGTGTGGACTTGATTTGTTTGATTGCATGAGCTAACTGATATATATATATATATATATATATATATATATATATAGAGAGAGAGAGAGAGAGAGAGAGAGAGAGAGAGAGAGAGAGAGAGAGAGATTACAACACAAGATTAAACCTATCAATTTTTTCTAATTATATACATTCTATACTTTGCAATTTTCTATAATACGCCCCTTCAAGCCAGTGTTATTAAACCCGGACTGGCCCGGCGGGTTGACCCGGGACCCCGTCGACCCGGTGGCAGAACTGGTCTGGGTTAGGCAAAAGACCGGCAAAAGAAAAAAACCAGTGAAACCCGGTCGAACCCGAGCAAGACCCGGCATATATATAGAGTGACTTTACTATCAGCAAAAGGAAAGAATCATTTTTCTGCCCTAATTTTTTTCTTTGAAGCTTGAAAAAGCAAGAGATCTGGTGTATGTAATTCAGTAAATGAAGCCATTGCTTTCCTAAAATTTTCAAGCTAAGGTAAGAATCATGTATTCTTTTAGTTTTAAATGTTGTCTTCATGTCATTTAAATCTTTTGAGTTTGCAAAGAGGTTGGTTTCTTCATGAAGGAGCTTTTGAGTTTGTGAAAATAATGGTAAACACCCCCCAATTATACTAGCAACTAAGATTGAAAAGATGACAATTAGCTTGCCTCATCTGCAATTAGCTTGGCTCATAACATATTTTTCTAATTTAGCTTGCAGATCGCTTAGAATTCCTACACTATTCAACTGCATTAATATAATTAATTAGTTTTTAGCAACTTGTGTTGTGATTTTAAAGAATTGTTATTCACAAATACGTGTAGTACAAAGATTGTTGTTCTTCCTCTGAAATAATAATAATAATAATAATAGTGTAAGCAATTTTTTTGGGTTGAATATGGATTACTTCTAGTTTTTGCGCTCCTAATTTTCTTTCTTCTTTCTTTTTTTCCTCCAAGCTGCAAAGTTTTGATGATTTATGGCAAGTTTTTTGGTTTCCAGAAGTTTTAAGAGTTTTTGCCAAAAAAATTGCCTCTATCTATATTGATGAATACATGGCTCTATGCCTTGTTTTGATGATTAGTAGTTTTGGTTTATGTTTGGTCTGGACACATGCAGAGCTTTGAAGGTTTGAACAACCTGTAAAAATTGATGGGACACTTTCCTTTCTGGTGCTTGGAGGCTGGGGCAGAAAAGATGCTTTGAAAGTTGCTCTTCAAGTTCTACCAACTTCCTTGCTTTTCTTTAATTTATACCATGTTTTCGTATGTTTGTGCACGTGTAACCAGGGACTCGACTATTTGACTGGGTCAACCCCCGGGTCGGGTCTTATAACTATGTTTCAAGTTGAGGGTAGATCGGATCATCCCGAAGCTTGAACTGAAGATCAGTAAAAAAAACAATATAAAGTGGCTTAGTAAGAACGTCTGTAAATTGATCCTTGGAAGAGATAAAGTGAATCTGAATATCCATCTTGGAAACCTTATCACGTACAAAATGATAATCAGCCTCAACATATTTAGTACGAGCATGGAAGGTATGATTCACAGACAAATAAGTAGCACCCAAATTATCACACCAAAGTGTAAGCACAGAAGTAAGAGTAATCTGCATATCTAACAATAAATATTAAAGCTAGATAACATCAGCAGTGCCATCGGTTAAGGCTTTATACTCAGCCTCAGTAGAAGAATGAGCTAGCAACCATGCGTTGTTTGCTGGATTTTCAAGAAATCAGTGTATTACCAAAAAAAGATAAGATATCCACTCGTAGACTTACAATCATCAACACTATCAGCCTAATCAACATCCATAAAATCATGTAAATCAAAGGAAGAGCTACGAGTGATATGTAAGCCAAAAGAAAACGTACCCCAAAGATAACACATAATGCGTTTAACGACAACCCAATATGCATTTGTAGAAGCATGCATAAGCTGACAGACCTTGTTAACTGCAAAACAAATGTCTGATCTCATAAAAGTGAGACATTGAAAAGCATCAATAATTTGATGAAATCGTGTAGGATTACAAAAAAAAAAAGCAATCGGGCACCACAATAACCTCTGAGGTAGAAATAAGAGTATCAACAGGTTTGCAAGAGGACATACTTGCTCGATTAAGTATGTCAAGAATATACTTATCTTTTTGAAACATAACACTAGTAAAATGAACCTCAATCCCAAAAAAATAATGAGTAGCTCCTAAATCCCTAAGCTTAAACTCTGAACTCAGCAACTGTATCAATCGGTACTGAAGCAAGATTGAATTGCTTCTCGTAAGCAAAATATCTTCAACTTAAACTAGAACATAAAAGATATCAGCAGTCATAGATAAGATAAATAGTAAAGTGTCAACCTTACAAGCTTGAAAGCCAATAGAGAAAAGATAATCACTCAAGCGAGTGTACCACGCTCGATGAGCTTGTTTTAAGTCATATAAAAACTTATGTGATCGACACATATGAAAGGAAAAGGTAGAATTAACAAAACCTTGAGGTTGCTACATGTACACCTCTTTCTTAGAAGCTTAAAAGCCAATAGAGAAAAGATAATCACTCAAGCAAGTGTACCACGCTCGATGAGCTTGTTTTAAGTCATATAAAAACTTATATGATTGACACATATGAAAGGAGAAAGTAAAATTAACAAAACCTTGAGGTTGCTACATGTACACCTCTTCGGTAAGTGTCCCATTGAAAAAAAATTATGTATATTGAGTTGATTAATCTTCCAACCACACAAAACCGCAATGGAGAAAACCAACCAAACTATCACTTGCTTAATGACAGGACTATAAATCTCAGAATAACCAATACCTTCTTGCTGAGTAAAACCTCTACCAATCAATCGATCCTTATAGCGCTTAGTGTTGCCATTTGCATGATGCTTTATCTTATACACCCAAAAATTACCAACAACATTAATTGAATGATGAAAAGGAACCAAAGACCAAGTGTCATTGGAATGCAGCTCCTAAATTTCATCCTTTATAGCATCGTTCCAAGCCTCATATATGTCAGCATCAGAAATGCACTCGGTTTAGAAGTAAGAGAGATAGGGCTGGCAGATGAAATTGAAGAAGCCATCAGACTTGCTGTTTTTGACAGTCATGGATGAAGAACCATATGATGCTGACGAACCAGAAAACTAAAGGTAGATAAGCTCGAACCTGTATGTTGTTGTAGAGGATATGAGGAGAGGTCAACAACCAAATTCAACCCAACTGGAGATTTTGATTGAGACGCTAGACTAGCAGTAACAAACCCAAGTGACTCAGCAACAGAACCAACGCCGTCAAACCTAGAAAATGGCAACTTTGAAGGAGGAGAACATGTACATGGAGAATGATCATTAGATAAATAAGGAGATGATGACATAAAGGGCAGGGATGATGGGATGCCTGATGGTGGCATAAACGATAGGCAGTATAGGTGGTAGAGAGGGTATAGGTATAGGGGAGGGAAAAAATGGTGAATTAAGAAAATTACGCTAGTGGTTAGTAGAGATATGATGTGGAGAATGATCATTAGATAAACAAGCAGATGGTGATATAAGGGCAGGAATGATGGGATGTCTGATGGTGGAGAGGTTATAGGTATAAGGGATGGAAAAAATGGTGAATTAAAAAAATTAGGCAAGTGGTTACCTTGGTTTGCCATGACTGAAATTAGGATTGTTGTTATACGAACTTGAGAACTGATTGTGTGCAACATTAGATGACAATGGCTGAGCTGGTGTGAGAAGTAAATGAGGAGTAACCATCATGAATTAAATGGAGTTCTTGTGGAGGAACTCATAAGTAAGGAGATAACGATGAAGATCTGCATACGAAAGAGGTTTTGCCTTGTTCGCGAGGTTTGTTACCAAGTCTTTGAATTCATCGTGAAGACTATGAAACACATACAAATTGAAATCCTTTAAAGAAATTGGTCGGCCAACAACTGTTAATTCATTAAAAAAATGTTTTTACCTTGTGCATATATATAATGATCGAATCATCACCCTAACGAAGATCTTGTAAAGACCCATAAAGTTGTATTATACAAGAATTAGACGGGGAAACGAGGGCTTAGTCAGGAGTACACCAAACACATTGCAAGGTTTTGCAATCGACAACAAGATGCAATACATCCATTGAAAGAGAAGAAAGCAGTGCATTGAAAATAAGTTGATCATACTCCTTCTAATGAAGAAAAAAAGGATTAGTCTAAAGAAAGAATCGTCAGCAAAAAGCACATGAGAAAGAGGACACGACAATGAGCCATCAAAAAAATGGAAAATAACTTGTCCAAGAAGATACGGCTTCATCTGCATTCGCAAATAAATATAATTGTTGTTTGTAAACTTCAAAGAAATAACTTGATGAGTATTAGATAGGGGAACAATCATTGTAATTGAAGCCTTCAAGAGGGGAAGATTCACGGTAGCATCAGTAGCAAAGGAAGATTCCAAAGCAAGGGAAAAAGAAGAAGTATGCATCGATTGAGAAGAAACAGAAGCCTGTGGTGTAGGAGATGGAACACCAATCTTATGCGGGAAGAAACGACAATCAGGGAAGAGTTCATTCGGAGAGGGAAAGAGAATTTTAATGTATAAAGGCTCTGATACAAAGTTGAATAGAACAAGAGGCTTGACCAATTAATTAGCCAATCTTTTCTATTTATATATGTAGGGCAATGTATAATAGTTAATATAGAGATTACAACACAAGATCATTAAACCAATCAATATTTCTTGATTACATACATGCTATCCTATGTTGTTTAATTTCCTATAATAATACTCAACAAAATAAAATAAAATAAAAAGGATAGAAAGTTTCAAAAGACAAGCCACCTTTGAAATTTCAGCTGTTGGAAAATTTGAGATAACTAGATGGGTAGATGTATTTGTCTAGATAGCTCTTTCTACACATATATAGTAAT
>Ga0325411_1005766_pt1 | contig 13661 bp, 3 predicted proteins | sample PopdelMetagenome_13_FD_206181 | JGI IMG/M metagenome (GOLD analysis project Ga0325411, IMG submission 206181) | Populus deltoides microbial communities from Bellville, Georgia, United States - Xylem-PdIQD-R4 | ecosystem: Host-associated > Plants > Phyllosphere > Stem > Wood/Secondary xylem... | reverse complement strand
TCGACAACGAAAAAGATTTTTTTTATCGTGATTCGAGCTAATCAAATAAAAAAAATTAAAGCTCGAGTACTAATTTGAGTCTGACTCAAGTTTAAGATATTTATAGATAATTTAGCCCTGCAAAATCGGAATATTTACACGTAAACAAAAATAACTACATTATCCAGGTGGTTATGATAAATTTTAGTGACATGTCAGCATTTTAATTTATTGTTCTTTTTGTTCGTGTCTGCTCTTACAAAAATGATTATGGGAAGGATGATAATTCATTATATCTATGATCAGTAAAGTGCTGAGTTTATATTTTTTTCATGTCATAAAATATTTTATCCCGATAAATTAAAGATATTTTATCCTATAATTAGAGAATAAATTAAAAATATTTTATTTTATAATTAAAGAATTAGCTTAACCCACAAGCTTATAAAATAAAATCAAACCTCGTCATTTAGTTAAAAAATCTTTTTCTATACAACTATACTAGTATTCTCTTATATACATACATATTACACTTGCAACTAAAAAATTTGAATTTTCTTATAGAACTAGGGTGATGAAACTCCTCAGCTTGTTTTTTTTTCTTTATTTCATTTCGACTGAATTATTTTAAAGCTTGATTAGATAAAATTAAGTTTGAAATTATGATAAAAATATCAAATTAAAAGATAAAAAGCTAAAATAAAAAACATGAAGAAAATGTATGTCTAATCCCAGATTCTCAATAATTTTTATTTTAGTCTAAAAATTTATTTTGTTTATTTTACCAGTATCTTACTCCGATAAAGGAAAGAGAAAATAACATGAAAACAATAAAAAGAGAAAAAATCACTAGTTGAGACACTTTTCAGAGGTTAAACCAATTGTTTTTTGTGTTAACAAGTTTTATTCAGTGAAAAAAATTTGTTGGTAGCTATTTTAATCTCTAAATATCTATGAAAAAAAATGATTGAGTAAGGTTTATATTTTTATATTTAATTTGTTTTTGTTTCTAAGTGTTTTTGGATTCTTTTAGGGTTATTAGGTATTTTCGGAAAGTTTTAATGTGTTTTTAAGTTAAAATGGCTTGAAAATAAAATTCTAGACCCAAAAAAACCCTTCTCTGATTTTTCAAGCACTTAGTAGTGGCTGGAACTTGGGTTGGTGCCTAGTAAACAATGTGTTGCCTGTTAAGTCTTTTTTTTTAAGGGTTCGCCCCCTAAAAGGAAAAAAAAATGGTTCAAGCACATAAGGTCTTGCCCTGGGCTCGCGCACACTAGCTTTTTATTTTTTTTATTTGGTTTTTTTTTGTGTTTTGATTTTTTTATATATATAATTTAATGTTGAGTTTTTAATGAATTTTTTTAATTTTATCATTAAATACTATATTGGTTTTAAATGGGTTTTCATATCTCTTATCATAAAATAAAATAAAATAATTAATTAAACTCAAGGGATTTATGATCTAAATTGTAGATTTAATATATTAAACTGAATTTACTTGAATTATTATTTTTTTTTATTTCTTGAACCAGACAGGATTACAACGTCAAGACAACTAGTAATATATCAGCTTTTAAAGAAAAAATCCAGCCAAAAATTAATAACCTAGTATATTCTATATTAGCAGTAGTGATCAATGAACCTGTCAACTTATAATCATATTGATTTGGCAAGCGAATGATTGGTTTAAGAAAACCATGCAGGATACCATACAAGCTAAGGCCATTCTTAGCTATTTTAATCGTAGAAATAACGGTGATGACATGGATTTTTATTATAAAAATATATTTTATTATGAAATAAAAATAAGTTTTTTTATTTAACAGTAGATATTTAAATCAGCTTATATATATCTCAAATAATTTTTTAATATTATAAAATTAATTATTATATAAATTTCTAGTGATTTGAGATTTGTAATGATTTTTAAAAAATAAATCTAGAATTTATCAATATAACTATATTTTAATATTTAAAAAAAAAAATCTTTTTAACGAGCTAAGGAGGTAGCCGCAAGCAAACAAACTCCTTTCCCTCGTAGACACTCAAATCAACGGATCCCTTACAGCATTCCTAGTAATTCGGCGCATCACATGCTATGTTGTAATTATTTTTGGTATGCTAACAGTGAAATGGCCCAAATGTCGTGTATTTTGCTCGTTTAGTTTCCAAAAAAGGCAAGTGATAACAAGGATCGACCAAGGCATCCGTATTCTTCCACGTGATCAAAATACCTTTCAGACACTCTCCTTGCTTAGCCGGTTGTCATTTCTGCCATTGCATAGGATTGGACCCATCCAGCACAAAAGATACTTCCAGCACATGTCGAAAAAATATGCTGTCTAGAATTAATCGTGATCTTGCTCCGAAACCTCTTCACTCGGGAAAGGACCGATAGACACTTTCTTGTCACTATACATGCCTAACAAAATTCGATATTCAAATAGCAAATGGAAATGCTTGTTTTAAGCATTATCTTTTCGAGCTTTGCCACTAGATATTTTACGAAAGCATTCTTGACAGGATATCCTAGTTATAAGACATTGCCTAGAGGTTTAACCGACGAAAAAAATCTATTTTTTTATTATTAAAATGATACTATTTTAAAATTTTATTAAAAAAATTAAAAATCTAAACAATTCAAATCACTTTAAATTAAATTTTACAACAATGTTTGATGTTTATTTATCTGATATTACCACCACATCAACACATATAAAGAAAGGTTCACTTCTCAGACCGAGAAAAGATTTTAGATATTGAGCGTGTAATATTATGGTGCAGTGTATTTTTTAATTAAAAATATATTAGAATGAAACATTAAAATTATCTAAAATTACATAAATAGATATCAATTTGATATTTTAAAAACAAAGCATTAAAAAAAATGATTTGGTGCTTTAAATTTAAAACAATAACTGATTGATATATATTACGATAGATGAATTACAATTTAACTGGTTTCTGATTATGATTTTAAAAAAGAAATTTGGTTTTTCGATGTTGAATTTTTTTTTTTTCAAGGCCGAAGAAAAACATAGCTTAGGTGTCTTTTCAAGCACGTTAGAATTTAACACCTTGTGCTTGTTTTATAGCTGTAGCCTGTAGATCAACTGCTGTCACGTGGGCCAATTCTTTACTGGATACGGAAGCTCATGCTGACAAGATGGGCACGTGGGTGAATCTATTTCATCCACTTCTTTTGGACACGTGAAATTACAATATATAGGACTCGGGGAAAGAAAGCAATCTCACTTGTTTCTTTTCCAAAGCTCGCAAGGGAAGATGCCTCTTTTGTTGTTATGCCTGAAAGGATAAGGAAGAGTAATTGCGATAGCGAAATGTGTAATAGTCTTCTAAAAATATGTTTTCTATTTGAAATGTTTTTTTTAAAAAAATTAATTTTTTTATTTAAATTTATATATATTTTTTCATATCATTTTACCATACTGATATCAAAAATAATTTTTAAAGCTGATAGTTTTTGTGACTGTTAATAGATTTTAAAAAAGTTACAAATTATAATTTATTTTTAACTAATATTCATGAAAAGATTTTTAGTATGATGTATGTAAATTTGTGATTGATGAAGTTTAATTAAACAAAATTAAACTTGTGGTCGTGGCAAATCATAATTTCAATTGTAATGTCAAAAGAATTCTAAATAATTGAAAGCAAAAATAAAAAGGCATGTAAAGAGCAAGTAATATTTTACAAGGGTAACTATAACTTGATAATTGAGAATAATATGATGTTGCGCTATTATAATTTAAAAACGCTAATCCACTCAAAAATTAGTTTTTGAGTTAAATATTTATTGTTTTAACAATGATTATTGGTGTCCTTGACTTTCCCTGTATATATCTTTTCATTTTTTAGTTTTCGATGGTGGTTCTAGATTTTGATCTAAATAATTTTCCTAAATATGATGTAAGAATATAGACTCGGTGCATAAAAGTTAAAGGAATTATTAGTTGAAGGCGATGTTTGTTTTTTGAAAAGTGTTTTTGAGAAATTACTTTCCAAGCTTTCCTGTGTTTGTTTGTCATTAAAAAAGTTGGTCAACGGAAAACACTTTCTGGTCAACGAAAAATACTTTCGAGTCAAAGAAAAATTTGACTTGGTTTCCAGGAAAGTGTTTTTCCTTTTGGTTGTGTTTGTTTTCCGAAAAATGGTTTATGAGAAACAACTTTCCAAACTTTCTTATGTTTGTTTGTCATTAGAAAAGTTAGTCAACAGAAAACACTTTCCAGTAAAAGAAAAATTTGGCTTGGTTTTCAGGAAAGTGTTTTTCTTGAAAATTTAGGCAGAAAACACTCTCCAGAAGTTGTGAAAAATTTAGAAATGTCATTATTTACTAATTATATCAAATTTGATCCTTAAACTTTTGATTACTATATATATTTTGTTTTGAATATTTATTTTTCAATTTCATCTCTTAAAATTTAATTTTTATATTAACTTTGGTCTTTATTTTTATAATTGCTATTTACTTTTTCCTTATCATTTTTTATTGAATTGTTTTTATCTATCAAATTTGGTACTCATTCTTTTGATTGTTACTTATTTTATTTGAAATAATTTATGAAATGTTAATTATTATTATTTTAATTTCTTCATCTTTCATTTTTTTAATTTTTTAGATTTGATCTCTTTTATTTTGATTATTATTTATTTTATTTGAGATAATTTATGAAATTATATATTTTTTCAATTTCATTCTCATTCAACTTTTTAATTTGTAAGATTTGTTCCTCATTATTTTAATAAACTTGAGAAAAATAAAATATTAATAAGTTATTTTCCAGTTTATTTTCCATAACATAACCAAACACTAGAAAGTGTTTTCCAACTTATTTTTCATTACACTACCAAATATCAAAAAATAATTTACTTTCCCGGAATTCATTTAAAAAAAAACTACTTTTTAGTAAACAAATGAAACCGCTAGTTCATTATCTGAGATCATAGATCAATCTAATAAAGCTTTTACACGTCATTAAATTTGTTGACATCATTATGTGATCGATACATTACTAATTGTTTAATTACAAAATTATAATTTTAATATTAAATGTGAATTATTTATTTTTTAAGATTCAAAAATTAAATTAAAGATTTGGAAAATTTTAATTGGGTAATACATGAATTTAAATAATAAAGTAGGTTTATCTAATAATTTTTTTTATAAAAATTAGTCGATGATGCTTAGCTCATTGTGTAAGAAATTTTAAATTTCTGGATTATGTAAAAGCCACCTCCTACAGTGTATCCCAATAGAACATATCAATATATAAAAAGTGTTTTTGATGTTTTGATATAAAAAATAATTTTAAAAAATAAAAAATATTATTTTGATATATTTTTAAATAAAAAATACTTTAAAAAACAAACATAATTATACTTTCGGTAGCAAACTAAGATCAAACCGTGCGAATTTTTAATTCTGAGAATTCTTTTTACCATTATTTTTCAGGGGAAGTTTCTCACAGTTTATTGTTTGTCTGCTACATTTTCGTTTAAAACGATCAGAACTCAAATTCATGAGTCTTGATTTAAGATGCAAGTTGTATATATATATTTTTTTAGTATGTATAAAAAAAGGCATGGATCAAACATATAGGGTGACCTAATTGAAAGTCCGTAATTGTTTAAATTGTTACTGTTGTATCAACTTCGGATTATATAACTATTTACGCCTCTACTATGGTTTAATTAAATGTTCTTTTATTAAAATACTGCATCGTCTGTCCCGCTATACTGCTGTTCAAATTAATTTTTTTAATATAAAAAAAACATTTAGTTGTAGTTAATATTTTTTAGTAAAAGACATTAAAATTATATTGAAATTGATCAAGACCCAGTTAATTTAATTCAACACCATCACACATATTTTCACTAGTATATAAGATTTATATATAAATATCAAAGGGTATTCAATTGCTATGACTTTTCTTTTATTTATTTATTTAGATTTTACTATTATATATATATATATATATATAGTTTTTATTATTTTTCATACAATTTTATATTAGTTCTCGATATTCTTATGAAAAAAATACCAGAAATTTTTATGTATAGCACTACTAGAATTTTTAGATCTACTAACAGAATTATCTGTCGGTATTTATACTCATAGTCGATCGGCATGAATTTTCCCGATGGGCTCACGGAAGACAATAATCCATTGGAAAAACTCTCGTCGGTGATTTGTGGTCTGTCGATGAGTCCTTCGATAATAATTTCACCGATGGATTTACTGACAGCAAAAGCGTACCAAAAAAAATTACCACTTCATTCCGTCAGTATTTTCATCGATGAATATAACATATTACTGATAGAAAAACCGCATGTAATTCTATCGATGATTTTTTTTGTCTATCGGTATTTCTCTAGGTGAATTTAACATATAAAAGTCAAACAGACCGTCTCTAATTCGGTTAGTAAATAAACAGCAACAATGATATTTGTAGTAATTCATTTTCAACTCTCTGAAATATATCAACGGACTAAGTCGCCAATAACTCCGTCAGTAATAATTTAAAAATCTATTTCTTAAAAAAAATCTATTAAACATAAATAGAAAATTAGTGGTATTTGCAATAATTATTTTTCAACTTTATGTAATATACCAACAGACTTAGTCTGTTAGTAACCATGTCAATAATAATTTAAAAATATTTTTGTAAAAAATCTATTAAACAGAAATAAAAAATAATTAAAATCAATTAAATTAATCTATGAATAAAATATTTATTACAAATTTAAATATTTATAAGTTCAACATCTATAATAGAGGCGCCGGAGGATGAGGAGGAGGCGGGTTTTTGTCAGGACCGTGGGGTGAATAAGGAAGAACACATATAACACCCATCTGTTATCTCATTTTCATTATCAATCGGCGAAACTTGGTTGTTTTGACACTAAGTCATTCATAATCAGCTGCAAGATGGGTCATGTGAGCTTGAACTCGTTGGTTTAAAATCACTTCAAACTCCGGAGTTTAAGTGTTTAGAATCGATTGCAAACATCCAATGGTTGAAACATTGCGGACTATCTTTAAGTCCTTGATCATAATATTGGAAAGACTATACACTTGATTTTTATAAGATCCACTGGACAATATTATTTCCAACTATAAATTCAAATTAAAATTAGAATGAATTAAAGGATCCTCACCGTATTGGACCTATGTACGCTAGGCTTTCAAAGTGGATAAATTTAATTTGAAATTAGACAAATTCATATGTGTTGTTTCTCTTTCAATTTATTTGAATATTAGCGTAAAGTACGTGTTTGTTTTTTTAAGCTCGTCGGGCCTACATCAAGCAAAAACATGGTAATTTCTATGGTATTACTGTAAGAACTTAAACAACAGAAAGACGAGAGATATCTTCGAATTGTCTTACACACTTAGCCGTGTAGTTTTCTATTGTATTTGAGCTAGTAACAAAATACATGGACTGAATAATTGGCTGCTAACCAAGTTTATGGAGTTGCTGCTGAAGATTTTGATGAAGACTCTAATATCATGACAATTACAATAACAATTGTTATACAATTAAGAACATAAGAGGCACCTTATAATTTCCAAAAAAAATATTATTCACTTCATAACAAACGGTTAATTACAGATATTAAATAAAATCGTGCCAAGTTTGAGTTTCAAATTAAATTATGTGGAAGTTTTTTTAATATGACCCAGGTCAACTTGGCGGATACAAAAATAAAAAAATCAAAGAAAAAAAAATTAAAAAAAACAAAAACCAAACATGCGAGTTCAAAGACAATCTGAATAACTGATAAAAATGATTTGAATTTTAAAATAAAATTAAAGTTGATGTATTTTTTAGAAAAAAAAACATTGAGATGATGACTTGTTGGATCAATTCTGGTCAACACAGGTTAACTCTCTAAACATGTGACTCTGGATGTGGACTTCAATAAATTTAGTAATATTTTTTTAATTTTAATTATATTATAAAGAAAATAAAGACAAATTCAAAATCAACTTAATACTAGATGATAGAATTGAGAAAAAAACAATAAAAAAAATCATCAAAAACCTAATGTTGAAGGTTTTTCTACAAAAAAATGTCAAGCCAGGTGTCGACGTGGGCTAAAACCACACTTTTGAAGCATATTTATTTTATTTTTTTTACAAGGAGCAATCCATATGTCTTTTGTTTTTTTTTTAATAAAAAAAGAAAACATATCACCTATTGCTATCAAACTCAAAATTCAATCACCACCATGTTGGTCAAAAAAATCATAAGGTAGGTTTTTATGCATTGAAAATCTATTTTTCAATTAATTTTCACCAAAAACACCTGCTAAACATTATTTCTAAATCACCTATTAACCTTAAAATACCTAAAATCATAGAAGAAAACCAAAATCAATTGAACCTAAAAAAATCAAAATAAAACTCAATTTTTTTTTCGTGCATGTTTATTGGAGAAACTCACTACCATTGAATTTTTATCGTCAAATAAAACCCGTTGACATCAAGCTTGACTATTTTTGTTGGTCGTTATGACAACCAACTATTTTTTCATTTTTTTTGGGTAACTTTCTCCCTTCTCTTTCTATTTGAGTGACTGGAAAATAAACAAATGAGTTTTTGGTCTGAAATAAAATTTGTCATAAGTTTTAGACGAGACATGTATTTTTTCATGTTTTACAATTTAGTTCTTTAATTTTTAATTTTATATTTCTACAATAATTTGGAACCTAATTTCATATAATAAAACTATAAAATAATACAATAGAATTTTTTTTCAAAAATTAAAAAAAAAAGATTCATTGTTGATCTAAACAGTGGCTCTAAAGCCCATCTCGGCATCAAGAAACATATTTAATAAGTATTTTAAAATCAAAGTCTTCACTTTCCAGAGTAAAATATGATTTTTATAAAATCAAATTAAATGTATATTTTCTTCCACTTCAAAATGCACGGGGGAAGTGATGTTTTTTAAGAAAAAAACAACAACTTATTCTGTTTAAAATACAAGGATAATCTTAAATATTTTAAAATTAACCAGTCTCAATCATTTTAGGTAATAATCTTCATATTTTACAATTAAAAAAGTCAATTATTTAATTTTAAATATATTAATGAATGGATTTTAATTAAATTATTGGGAAAATATCAGCTATACTCTATTTCTATTGGAACAATGTCAATTTTGTATCCAAACTATTTTTTATATTAATTTTATTTCAAGCAATTTTGATTTTTATTAAAATTAATTAACACAAGTTATAAAATTATAGTCGACTTGGCAAGTTCAAAGACAACCCGGATGACCGATAAAAATATACTTTAACTAAAAATAAAATCAAGACAATATTTTTTTCTAAGTATTGAAACGATGACATATTAGATCGTCTCCGATCAACTCGAGTTAATTTGTCAAATCTGCTATTTAGGTCATGAAACCATAATAAACCTTATAAAAAAAATTAAAAAAAATTATTAAACCATATTTCCTGTCAATCCATTGTTGAAGAATGAATTTAAAAACTAAATTCAAATAAAAAAATGAGCCGAGTCGATCCAAGTTAACCTTCTAAACTCGAGTCATGAGACCAGGATAACACCAAAAAAAGTAAATTGAAATAAATTATGAAGTTCAATTCAAAATCAACTCAATATTGAATGATAAAATTAAAATAAAAAAGAACAAAAAAAAACCATTGAAGTCAACAAAATAAACTTGTGACTCGGGTAATAAGACTGTGATAACCCCATAGAAAGTTAATAAAAAACAAATTATGATGCTCAAGTCCCAATCAACCTAATGTTAAATAATTAAATTAAAAGCAAAATCAAATAAAAAAAGATAGAAACAATGACCCGAGTCAACCCGGATTAACCTGTCAAATTCGGGTAAGGAAACCGAGATAACTTCATATAAAAAAAATCAAAACAAATTATGAAGTTTAATATCCAGTAAACCTAATGTTGAATGATAAAATTGAAGAAAAAATAAGTTGAAAACTAAAAAAAAAAGTTATCATAAATGTTTTTTTAGGATTAAAGTGTATATTGCCTTGGCCTTTAAGTGTTCACTACTACAATGAAATACTAGGGGGTTTTAGTATATTAATTGGATTTGGGTATCGCTTCGCTGCGAGTCGGATAAAAAACATATAACCACGCTAAAAAATATAAATGGTGCTATTTTTTCTTGTAAATGATGAAATATTTGAAACGATGATTAAAAACTCGACTAGTGTATCATAATAAATTAATTAACCACTATAAGTGTTAATAAATGAAAAAAAAAGTTGTCGTGACTTGTTTGACCAAGTGGGCAAACAACTAACTGGCCGCTTAACTCAAATGATAATCTCATTAAAAAAATAAAAAAGCATTCATCATTCTAGTCTTGTCTAGCTCTAACTTAAATGTGAAAACAAAGAATGCCAAAGCATTAAACTAAAAAAAAAAAATGAGAGAGTGAAATGAGAAAACAAAGACAAATTGTATCGATCCGAGTTAACACATTAAATTTATAACTTAGATGATGAACAAAACCATAACGGGTTAACCCGACTAGATAATTTATCTTTCTTTTTCCTTCCCTCACTCTCTTTCCAATTGGACCTTCATTGAGTCCTAATTGACCACAAATTGGATTAAATCTAGAAGCAAATACAAGAGTTATGAAATAATTTAAGTTAAAACTTTAAAAGATATGGCACACTATATTGATCTCAGGCAGCTTTAATCAGCAAACTAAATTTAGAACCCAAGTCAAAATATGATCCCAATCATGCATAATGTTTTTAAGCTAAGGGATAAAAAATGATAAAACTTAGGTAACCTTTGATTATTGTACCGAGAGAAGGATAATAAATACAAAGAAGACAAAACAAAATAAGATTATGATATAATTGTATTTGGTAGCGATGTATAAGACAAAGTATTTATTTATATATCATGTTTGATTATGGTCGACAAGACATTCTAAATTATAAAAAAAAATCTATTTTTCTCTTAATATGTATTTAAACTTGCATATTTTTTTTAAAAAGTTATTTGATATTTTATTTTTTTACTTTGGTTTATATCGAGTGCTAAAATTAATAAAATTATAATAACCCTATTTATAAAATCATAACTGACTTGATGGGTTGATTTGGGACCTAAACTGGTCCGAGTTTAAAAAAAATAGAGGAAGTATTGACTCGACTTGACCTAGTCAAAAACTCAGGTCAACTCGGGATAAAACATAGGTCAAAAACTCATTGACTATTTTTGAAAAAAAAATAAAAATTTTGGGTCAATCGAGATGACCCTCTCAACTCATGACTTAAACCTTGTCTCGGGTCGACTCCCGAGTCGGATTTGAAAACTAGATAATAATCATTTTTATTCATACATTGATGCAAGTCAACCCATGTTGACCCTCCTGACTTATGACCTGGGCCTTACCCCAGTTGATTCCCGAGTTTGGTTTTAAAAATACAATAATAATAACTTTTATCCTTACATTGACCTGATCAATCCCAGTTGACCCTCTTAAACATAATCGTGGCTTTGCTCCGGGTTGACCCCTCAATCAACTTTTAAAACTATGATAATAATCACTTTTATCTTTATGTTGACCTGGGTCAATAATCAACCCCAATTGTAACCCAAGCTTTGCCCCAGATTGATCCTCGATTCGGGTATTAAAACTATGACAATAACTATTTTTATTCTTATGCTGACTCGGGTCAACCCGAGCCTCGACCAGTGACCCGAGCTTTGCCCCTGATCGACCCTCGAGTTGTGTTTTAAAATTATAATAATAATTATTTTTATTCTTATATGTTTTAGTTGGATAATTTTGGAATTGAGAATTTTTTATATGAATTTTTTATGAATAAAAAAATATAAATATTGTCTCTAAAAACATATCATCTCTGGATCTTCTATTTTAAAATTACAGAAATTCACTTAAAAACTATTTCATAAAAAAAATTATTTTGATGTTTTATCTTTTTATCTAAATAATTTTTTTATCTTTAATTTTTTTTTCCGGCAGCACACCAACCAAGTGCTACCCTAAAAACACGGAAGAAAGTATCAGTGGACAGACCCGCGCTAATGCTTAGGTTAACTGTAGAAGAGAAGATAACACGGGGCCACTCAACGATGGTCCTCAAATATCAACTCATTAAGACCCATGATTATCTGAAATCAACAACTCAAAAACCATCATCATGCAACTCTTCTACCGCACGTCGTTCAACATCATCATGCAACTCTTCTACCGCACGTCGTTCAACATCATCATGCAACTCTTCTACCGTACGTCGTTCAACATCATAATGATACACATAATTATTAGACATTAATTATCATGGAAAATGATATCCTAATCAAGAAAGAAATAAAGCATATAAAAACTATGACGTCCATCCAAACCTTTTTTACAATATAAGAAACAAAATCTAATAAAAACACTTAATAGATAATTTAAAAATAAAATAAAGAGGAGTTGACAAAATATAATCGGATTAAAAATTTAGACGGACTTAATTAAAACCTATAGGTTTTTTTAACAAAATATTTTTTAAAATAATATTATTTTAATTTTTTATTTAAACTAAATGAATTAACTAAATCAACTAGAAATCTTAACATCGACAAAGAACTAAAAGAAAAAAAGTTTAAAAGGAAATTGATTAAAACAAAAATTGAAAGAGGTGGATAAATTACTATGCACGTATAAAAATTAACTCGAAATCTTAAATTAATGAATGTTATTTATCCTCTCGGTTTTTCATTTAGTATTTATTTTTTATTTTTTTGGTCTTTTATCAAATTGATTTTTTTTTATTTTCATTATCTAACATTGAAATGCTATTTTTCCTATTGATTTGTTTTGTTTTAGTTTTAGATTTGATCTTTCTTTGTTTTCTTTTGATTTTAAATTTTTTACTCGATTTTTTTTGTAAAAGGTTTGCTTTTTTATTTTTAAAAAAGAAATTTCACCCTTGAATCATCAATGTCTTTTTAACCATAATTTTTTTGTTTAGTATTTAATTCTCATTCTTTTATATTACTATTTTATTTAAGGGGGGCTTTTTATCAAATTATTACTTTTTTCAATTTTATTTTCTGATATTGGGTTGGTTGTGAATTAAGAGGCGTGATTTTTATTATTAGAATTGCATTAGGCTCATGATCGAGGTGACGAGTTTAAAAGGTTGACTCTGATAATATTGGTTTTTTTTATTCTTCAACACCTTGCATTCTATTATTTTTTTCAGGTTTTTTTAAAAATTATCATGGCTTCATGCATGAATTGTATGCCAATAAACACACTCAAGTTTGCTTGGTTATTTTTTTAATTAATTAAAAAAACATATTTTAATCTAATATTATAGGATAAGATAATTTTATTCGATTTTGTGATCGAAATTTTAACTTTTTCTTATTTTTTTTAATCACAATTGTGATCTCTTGATTATTTTTATGCTAATATATTTTTTTTCAGCCCGCAGCACGACATGGGTCGATTCACGGACTAGTAAAGTCTAAAAAGCTCACAACAACTGTTGACTCCCTGTCTCACTCCACTAGAAATAAGTGACCACTTCAGTAGTCAGAGTCCTATTTAGTTCCAACTCCCAAGGAAGTGAGTGATAGATAGCACAGGGCACACAAACCTCCACTGTCT
>Ga0325411_1005763_pt1 | contig 13666 bp, 8 predicted proteins | sample PopdelMetagenome_13_FD_206181 | JGI IMG/M metagenome (GOLD analysis project Ga0325411, IMG submission 206181) | Populus deltoides microbial communities from Bellville, Georgia, United States - Xylem-PdIQD-R4 | ecosystem: Host-associated > Plants > Phyllosphere > Stem > Wood/Secondary xylem... | reverse complement strand
AATTTAATATAATCAGCAAATAATGACATTTCTAAATTTTTCACAACTTCCGGAAAGTGTTTTCCGCCCAAATTTTCCAGGAAAACACTTTCCTGAAAACCAAGCCAAATTTTCCTTTGACTGGAAAATGTTTTCCGTTGACCAACTTTTCTAATGGCAAACAAACACAGGAAAGTTTGGAAAGTGATTTCCCGGAAACCACTTTTCGGAAAACAAACACAGCCAAAGGGAAAACACTTTCCTGGAAACTAAACCAAATTTTTCTTTGACTGGAAAGTGTTTTTCGTTGACCGAAAAGTATTCTCCGTTGACTGGAAAGTGTTCTCCGTTGACCGAAAAGTGTTTTTCGTTTACCAACTTTTCTAATGGCAAACAAACACAGGAAAGTTTGAAAAGTGGTTTCCCAGAAAGTGAATTCCAGAAAACAAACATGGTCTATAATAACAACCGTCTGCATAATATTTGTGAAAGTGCAAATTATTTCAGTGAAAGAAAAAAATCATATATAAACTCATAAATCTTTAAGGATAAACATATTTTATTCTCTACATGTTTGAGAAATGTTATGATTTTCTCTTATGATTTTTTTTTCTTTTTTCTTTTTTTTTACCAGATTCGTGAAAAAGAAAGGAAGAAACAATAGAAGGGAAATTATGTAACAAAATATAAAACATTATTCATTGTAAAAATATAATGATAAAATTGCGTTTTATTCTTAAGATTTTTAAAATAGGTATTAGAAGTATGGTAATTTTTTTACCATGATACAATTGTCTCTTATAAATTATGAAGTGCTAAATTAGTTATTTTAATTTTTTTTCAAAATAAAATTATTATTTTAACCCTGAAATAAATAAAAAAATTTATTGATCCTTGTTTTTCTAATAATTATTTTTTTATTTGAGATTATTTTTTAAAATGGTTTTCTTATAATTTTATCCTCCTTAAGTTTATTTTTCTTATCAAAATTGATTTTTATTCTTTTAATTATTATTTTTTACTTTGATTTTTTTTTTCAATTTCATTTCCCTTTCATTATTTTACCTTTCAAATTTTATTTTCATTCTTTTTATTGCTATTTTTTTATTTGGAATCATTTTAAAAAAAAATTCTTACAATTCCATCCTCCTTAAATTTATTTTTCCTATTAAATTTGATCCTTAGTTTTTTATTGTTATTTTTTTTACTTTGACAAAAATTTTAAATTGATTTTTTTTTTCGATTCCATCTTTTAACATTAAATTAGATATGAATTAATTTTCTTGAAAATGACGGGTCTAGAATTGCATGAGTTGCAAGTTTTAGAGATTATGCTATATTTAGGAGGTTTGCCCTAGTATGCTCGGTTTTTATTTCTTTCTTTAAATTCATGTTTTTTCAATTTTATCATTAGCATTTATTTAATTGGAAACTAGGCTTTGTCATTTTTATTTTTTTGTTTTATAAAGAATTTTTCATTATTTTTTTTAATGATCGAGTTATCTCAAATCCTTTTATTTATCATTTTTAAAAACATTCTTTGGCTAATTTTTTAAATAGATGTTTTTTTTTTTCGATTTCATCCTTCAACATTTAGAATGATTTTTTTTTAATAATTTATAAAATTAAATTGTTTTCTTAATTCCATCCCCCTTAAATTTTCTAATCTTTCAAGTTTAGTCCTTATTCTTTTAATTGCTATTTATTTTTTTAAAATAAATTTTTTTTATAATTTTATCTTCCTTAACTTTTTTTTCCTATCAAACTTGATTCTCATTCTTTTGATTCCTACTTCTTACTTTGAAAAAAAAAACTATTATTGTTTTTTTCTAGTTTCATCCTTTCAATATTAAATTGGTTAATAATTGAGCTTTTCTTTTGAGCTCGGGTCTAGAATTTCAAGATTTGTGAGTTTTAGAGGTTAACCCAAGTTTACGGGGTTCACCTAAGTTTACTTGATATTTGTTTTTCTTTTTTGAAGTTTATATTTTTTTAGTTTTATCTTTCAACATTTATTCAATTAGAGACGGGGCACTATTATTTTTGTTTTCTTTCAATTGGGTTTTTCATTGATTGTAAGAATGACCTAGGTTATTTTTGGTCTTTTAATTTGTATTTTTTGTTAAACTTTCTTTGGCTAGTTGTCTAAATTGATTTTTTTTTATTCCATCCTTCAATATTAAACTTGATGGGAATTGAGCTTTTTTAATCAACTCATGTCTAAAATTGTATGGGTTGCGAGTTTGAGACATTAGCCTAGATTTAGGAGGTTTGCCTGAGTTTGTTTAATTTTTACACTAGTTTTTAAAGCTTGTACTTTTTTTAGTTTCATCTTTTAGCATTTATGTTATTAGCAATTAGGCTTTGTTCTTTTTTATCTGCTTTCTATAGGATTTTTTGTGAATTTTCAAATTAACTTGTGTTATCTCAAGTCTTTTTATTTGTGGTTTTTTTTAGTTTATTTTGGAAAAAAAATTTAAATTGATATGTTTTTTTTCAATTTCTTCCTCCAATATTATATTGATAGTGAATTAATATAAATTTTTTAGTTTCATCATTCAAAGTTGAGGTTTTTTATATTGGGTTTTTTTATTTTTTTTACATTTTCTTTGTATTTGTTTATCTTGATCCTATCACTTAGACCACAAGTACGGTGGATTGGCTCAGGTTTTTTACAGTCATTTAAAAAAATATAGTTTTTACATTTCTTACTTTGACATCAAGTTGTTTTAAAATTGAGTTTCATAATATATCTTGTTTTTTTCTTTATTTGGATTGTCTCATTCACATGATCCGGGTCGTGAAGTTTGATTAGCTTCTAATGTTTGTTTTGTATTTTTTTTGTTCCTTTTTTATAAACCTTCTTTTAAATTTAATCCTTTTATGCTGGATTTGTTTGAAATTAGACTTTGTATTTTTTTATGTTTATTTTTTATTAGATTATCTTAATCTCATGATGACTTAGTTTTTATATTTAGCATGCTTGATCAAGTTGACTCAAATCGGGTTTTTTTTTTCTTTCTGTTCTTCCATGCTTGATTGGTTGGAATTTTAGCTCCATCATCTTTTTCATTTCTTTAACCATTCTTTTTTTTACAGGTTACATGATTCTTTTTTATTTGAGTTCATTTACTGTCATTGTTTGTTTTTTTATTATGTAATTAATTACATCAGTATATTTTTGCTCAGTTGTGTTTATGCCCCAAGCCCTTTTTTTTTAAAAAAAAAAAAACATGTTTGCATCACTCTAACGCCTTTTATTACTGATAAAAAAAAATATTTTTGGCGCGCTCCACAAATTTAGTATTCTATTATAAAATTAAAATCACAAACAAAGGGGTTACAATCAAACATATAATCACTATAATCACTCTAAAGTTGTTTTTTAAAGTATATTTTACTTGGAAATATATTAAAATAATATTTTATTTATTTATTTATTAAGATTTACTTTTGATATTAATCTATCAAAATGATTTAATAACACTAAAAAATTTAATTTAAAATAATTTTATTTCTTGAAAAACATGATATTACCGGAAAGACAAACAAGATTTTAATGTAATTTGATAGGCCACCACATAACCCCCTTTTAATCACTTGCTTTCTTTTTAGTCAAAATAAATAAAAATAGAAAAACAATGATCAAAGGAAACACCTACGACCACTTGAACAATAAACATGACAAATGTTTCAGCGGTTTAGCTGGTTTATATTTATATTTTATAATTTTAAATTTAATGAAACTAAATGGCATAGAATAATTAATAAACTAAAAGAGAATATTATTTTACTATTTCCTTTCTTGTATCTCAGGACCCAATTGCACTTTGATTGCTATATTGCAAATATTTTTTTTTATTGGTCCTCGTAAAATTATACATTACAATTACTTGATTTTTTTTTTAATTTTATCCTTTTTTTATATATTATGCTCACACTTTTAGACTTAGATTTTGTTCTATTTCATGTGCTACATTGTATTTTCAATTCTAAAAAACTATTCAAGAATGATAGTGGATGTTTGATTTTGCAAAATGGGGTTTAGTTTTATCATCTAAAAAAATTTAAATAATAGGGATCAAATTTAATATTTAAACAAAAAAAAATTTGTTATCCTCTTTTATGTTCTTGGGGTGCGTAAAAATATAATTTGATTCCTAAAGTGTTTGCTTTTTTATTTTTAGTCTCTATATTTTGAGAGCATGATGTTTAAGTTCTAAACTTTATATTTTTTACAATTTAATTTTTAAAATTTAAAAGAAGAAAAAAAGTTGTTAGAAAAAGCATGAGAGAGATAAAATGATTAGATGATCATTTTCTAACTGATTTTAGTATCAATAAATTCATTTTAAAAAAAGAGATTCAATAAAGATAATAATTTTCTTTGAACATGTCATAAAAAGTAGATAAAGATTCATAAAAAAAATTGGTTTAATTTTTTTAAATGATTATAAGCAATTTTTTAATGGGCTTATTAAGATTTATATGAAGGTTTTTGTTTTTAGATATTTTAAAGAGAAAATAAATTGAAAATTAAGTTTTTAAAATTCAAAAACTTGAACCAACTTTTTGCCTATCCGCACAAAAAAAAAAAAAAAAAAAAAACCTTGCATGTGGGCATGGCTTTTTTAGCTGAAATTGTTTTTTAGGCTAAGTACGACAACTTGTTTTCTTTGCTCACGATCATCTTTTTTTTTTTTCATAGATTTTTTTTTCATAAAAAAACATCTTTAAATTAATTTATAAAAGTAAATTATATGATATGTAAAATTGTTTAATTATGATATGTAAAACATCTTAAATGGTAAAAACATCTTACAATTTAACTGATTGTTTAATTATATCATTAGAGTTTTTTTTTATGGTGGTATTATTAATAATTATGTATTGGTATAATATGTAAAATTCTTAAATAACTTCCTCGTTAATATTAAATGAGAATAAAATATTTATTTTTTATTATAAAATGTTTACTCCTTAAATGTATTGTTTAATTTTTTTTTCCTTGTAGATTAGTAAAAACAGTTGATATATAATTTTAAATTTTTTAAAAAACTTTATTTCACTATTATAATAAATTTGTACTTAAAAATTAATACTTCTCGTAGACAAAAAATAATGGTTTCGAGGTGATCATTACAAAAAGACCTTCCTCTAAGTGAGTTTTTTTTTTTTTGTTAAAATAAAAAATAAATTCATAAATAAAAAAATTATATTTTTGATTAAAAATATGTTTTTTAAATCATTATAGTTTTTTAAAATATTTTTTTATTAAATAACTATGCTGTGTTAAAACCGAAAAATTACACGAATCAAGAAATAATAATTTTAAAAATATATATCTCTCTCTCCTTCTCCTTCGTAGTTTTATTCATTTGTTTATTTATTTATAAGAACGTTTGTTTTTATTAACATAAAAATGAAATTAAAAAAATAAACTCTAAAAAGTTTTTCACGCCATGTGTCGGTAAAACTGAAAACAAAAGCCCAAACCTTTTCGCTTTGAAGTCAATGCGCTGCACCCACCCATGAAGAGTAGTACGATGATTGTCTTTACCATGTGCCATATCTCTGAGCTCGTAGATTTATGGAAATCCAGTGGCACCATGGCGTACAGACATCACGTGCGCACATGTTACTAGAGAAAATAACCTCCAGCAACAAAACCAGGTAGGGGAGGGAGCCTCTTGTTTATAGTTTCAGTGTTCCAAGAAAAGTGTAAGCAGTTCCTTTCCATTACGATCAAAACCGGGGGGCCGCAGCAAGAACAGTAAAAGCTCGCTCATATTTCAACATCACCTTTCTTGTCTTTAAATACAAACCGCCATTTAACCTTAGTTACCTCTCCGCCACTCCCGCAGTCTATCCACTCTAGTTTTCTCCAGTATATCGATAAAAGAGGTGCAGATAAGCATGAAGATGGAGGCAATTCAGTCATGGGTTTCAGAGCACAAGCTTGCTAGCATTGGTTAGTAATTCCGGTTTGATCATACTAGCCATGTCCTGCTTTCCCATTTCGTTTGGTTGTGTTTGCTTTCTTTCCTAAGCAACTTGTGTGATGCAGGAACGCTATGGGCAACGGCAATTGGAGGTTCACTGGCTTATACGCGAGCAAGAACACCTCTGGTCAAGCCGAGTCTTAGGCTTATACATGCTAGGTGCGTTGTGTACCGATATCTCTCTACACAGTTGTCGTATTTTTCTACCATGTCTGTGTGAAATTAATACTAGCGCAGTTACTGCTTGTTTTACTAGCTTGTAATATTCATGTTTCTTTTCTGGAGGCCTGCAGGATGCATGCCCAAGCCATAACACTTGCAGTCCTATCGGGTGCGGCAGTCTACCATTACTATGAAAAGCAAGGAGAGAGTGCTGCTCCTAGAGTCTCCAACGTGCCTAAGTAGTCAAGAAATGTCCATGCCTGTAGCAGCCTTCTACTGCATGAGTTTTCCTTCAAGAGCTGCGGGATATTTATATTTACTACTGGTCGTATGTAACAAAATTTGTAATTTTCGTCCTATATTAATCGAATGAGGGAATTACGGTCGTAATCGTTTTGATGTAAATCATTAATCACCTCAATAATAAACTTTATTTAAGAGTATCAAATAACTGTGGTGTTTTCACGGCACAAAATCTTTCAGTGAGCAGGTCCACAAATGTCCTCCTAGAGAATCTGGAGGCAATCAGGTGGAGAATTATCGACATAGATAAGATCTCTAGGGAAGGAATAAGCATGAGAAGCCAACCGATCAACACTATGATTAGCATCCCTAAACACATGAAGTAACTGAACTTGCCATTGGCGTTGCAGAAGCTCGTAATGGCTGCCATTACTTGACTGTAATTACCGTACGTGATCAGTGTCTCCTCTAAGTAACAGCCCTAAGAACATGGATGATTGATTCTGGTGTATGGCCACAACAATGGCAAGTAACATCATCACAGAGATGGCATTTCAACCTTACATCAGTCAATAATTTCCCATTTGCATTCCACCATAAAAAATGAACGATTCCGTTAGGGGTCCTAACACTTCCAGATTAGCTTACAAAGTCCACTTTCTTCATCTGTTAGTACCTAACAAGAAATTATATGCAGACTTGGTCGTAAGACAATCATTATTAGGAAGACCCCGTACAATCCGGTCTTCACCGGAATTTGGATTGGGTGGATGAATGCCGGCGACTTTTAAACGAACTGCATTTGATGATAAATCTTTAAGCATATCCCAACACCAATTGCCAGAAAGAGCCATATAAGCAGAGACCTTCCAGGACTGCTGCTCTCATGGAAATGGAGATGAGACAAGGCAAGATAGTCAGCGGTTCTACTCCCTGAATCCAAACATCAAACCAACCGAAGAGAATGTCCATCACCCAGATTCTATTTCATAGCTCAGCATGAGGAGTTCCACACCCGGGGAAAGTGTTCTCGATCACACCTGACATTTGTGCGATCATTAAGATATGGTTTGTTAAAAAATTAAGAAAATGTCTAGCATTAGTTTTAGTTTTTAGTTCTGATTAAGAGAATTGCTTACATGGCTAAGGAAAACCATGTCACCCAAGTATTCGCTTATAAGAGGATTTCTAATGAAAAATGCTATATTAAAGAGTAAAATTAATAAAATAATTTTTTAAATAATATAAATATAATTTTTTTTATTATATGTATTTTAATGGTAAAAAATTATTTAGAAAAGTCAATTATATTTTAATATATTTCATGTTAAATTAATTTTAATATAATTATATAACTAATTTAGATATTTTATATATAATATAATTATGATGTTATTAATTATATAATTAATATGAGTAATTTATAAAAGTAATATAAAATTAATGAAGCAATATGAAAGTTAAAAGATATAATTTAAAATTAAAATTTTAATTTATTTATATAAATATTTTTAATTTTTAGTTTTATATGTTATTGTTAAAAATTTAATTTTTTAAAAGTAAATTCAAATTCAAACTTTGAAAAACAAAACGCCAACATTTTAAATTTCGATTTTCAATTTTTTAAAAAAAAAATTCAAGTTTTGAAAAAATGACCTCCAACATTTTAAATTTTTAAAAAATAACCGCCAACATTCTAAAATTTCAAAATTTAAAAAAATAATCCATCTATAAATATTCTCATATACCTTAACATTTTTTCTCATCATTTTCTTCTCTCCAACCTTTATTATATTTCATTAAAATTCATCATGAATCATTCTAATTTTAATTTTTATGATGCTTTTGATTTTGATGATGACACTCTTGTGTTCGCTTTTTAAGTTGCTACCGTTGTGGATGTTGAAAAAGAATCGAATAATCAAGGGTGGAGAACAGGGTATTGTGGCTCTATTCTTGGTCACAATATTGTCAATTGTAATAGAAATGAAGATGATTTAAGGTTATATAATGATTATTTTGTTAAAAATTCTAAATTCACTGAAAGTCAATTTCGAAGAAAATTTAGGATGAGTCATCATCTTTTTCTTCGGATCGCAAATGTAGTGGAAGCTCATAATTCATATTTCAAACAAAGGACAAATGCTCTGGTGTTCTTGGTTTATCTTGCCTTCAAAAGATAACTGCAGCTCACAGAATACTTGCATATGGTATTCCTGCAGATCTTACTGATGAATATCTTCAAATTGGAGAAACCACTACGATAGAAAGTCTTGGAGCTTTCGTCAAAGCAATCGTAGAAGTTTTTAGTGATTGGTATCTAATGGCACCAAATGATGCCGATATTTTTCGATTATTATCAATTGGAGAGCAGCGTGGATTTCCAGGGATGTTAAGGAGTATTGATTGTATGCATTGGAAATGGAAGAAATGTCCAATTGCATGGCATATGATATATATTGGTCATTATTGTGAACTAACTATAATTCTAGAGGCGATGGCTTCACAAAATCTTTGGATATGGCATGCTTTTTTTTAATGTCTGGATCATTAAATGATATTAATGTTCTTGATCGGTCACCTATTTTCGTTGCACTTGCTAAAAGTCGTACTGCTCTTGTCAATTATACAATTAATGGGCATAATATACAATGGGATACTATTTAGCAGATGTGATTTATCCTAGTTGGTCATCCTTTGTTAAGACAATCCCAAGGCCATTAGAAGCAAAGAGAAAATATTTTGCAAGTAAGCAAGAGTCTGCAAGAAAAGATGTGGAGCAGATATTTGGGGTGCTCCAATCTCGTTTTGCAATTGTACGTGGACCTATTCGATACTGGGATGAAGAAACACTTGCAAATATTATGAAAGTTTGCATAATAATGCATAATATGATTATTAAGGATGAAGGAGCGATAAACCTTGGATTTGACCATGAACGTGAAGTTAATTTCTTTATATCAGTGTCACATGGTGAAATACCAAAACTACATGATTTTCTTCAAACTCATAATCGAATCAGGGATGAGACAACTAGCTCTCAACTACAAGAAAATTTGGTTGAACATTTGTGGGAACAATATGGCAATGAGTAGAATCATTATATTTGAACTTCTTATGTCATCATAAGTTTCAAGTTTTTTATGTTTTTTTTTTCATTATGATTGTTATCTTTTAAATTAATTAATCCTACTTATTGTTGTTAAGTGTTAGAAGAACTTCAAAAAAGTATTATGAATTGATACCGCTTTTATAACAATATATTTAAAATAACCAAGAAATTTCTACATAATTAATTAAAAATACATTACATTAAACAATAAATCAATCTAGTTAATTAAAAATTAAAACCCCTCTTTTGCATAATTTCTAACTTTCTATTTTGAAAATACGCTGCAGAAATTGGATCCAAATTAGAAATATCCATTTTCATAATTTGTTCTTCTTTCTCAATCCTGACCAATTCTTGTTTCTCTTGACTTTGTTGAATCATCATAGCTTGTTGCTCTAATATAATTTTTATGTCTTGTTTCTTCTAATCCTCAATTTCAACCAGAGCATCCCTGAATTTTTATAAGAGATTTGTTACAGTTACCTCCCCAAATTTATCTTTTTCCTGTTTATGTTTAAGTCGTTCCTTTGCAGTCTTTCGACCAATTGGTCTATCTTGATAAATCAACAGTTCACTGTCTTCTCCTAAACTAACAGATCAGGGGTAGATGGAGCTGATGAAGCCGGACTTGCATTGACATGACTTTTTTGTTTCTTGTTTGACCTTTGATGTTGACTTGCATGCTCAAATTGCCATTTGGGTTCTTTTCTTAAAATAACCCAACAATGTTCTAGTTGAAATCGTTTGTCAACGCAAGAAGCATACATTTGTCGGGCATCATTAATCTGGTAAAAAAGTAGAGAAATTAAATAATATTAAAATATGTGTTAAATAATTTAACATGAAAATGAATATTAAAATTACACTTGATTCTTTGGTCATTCCACTTTGCTGACGATTTTCAATTTGAGTAACAAATCCAATAAATTTACCGACTTCTCTATTTATTTCTTGTCATCTACTTGAGATGCTTACTTAGAAACGATTATTCAAGTTTCCTCCATTCTCTACAAAGTAAGCATGTACTCGAGCCTAGAACTATTTTGTTTGTTGTTCAATTCCTGTAATTGGATCCTGCTTGTACTTAGTCATGCAAAGACAAGTAAACAATCTTCCTCTTGTGAGAAATTTTTACTTCTTTGTGATTTTTTTATTGTATGGACATTTAAATTTGAGTATGTTAAGTCATCAATTAATTAATTAGAATCACTTAGTTGAGAAAGAATATCTTCTGACTCACTCATAAGAAAAGTTGATAAAAGAGCTTGGAAAATTTGAATCCATCTAGATTAAAAAAAAAACTCAAGTTAAAACCTTATAAGAGAGTGTAAAAGAAGCTCACATTCAATGTCTAGTAATTTTGTAGTTTCCATACATATGAATTAATAATAAGCATTGGCTTCTACTTGTTCTAACATTACAATTTGACTATTTTTTAGAACTAAAAGAGAATTGATATACTAGTTTATTGTATTTTCAACAAGACAAAATATAATTGACCTCAAATTAAAACAGACAATCAAAAATAAATTTTAAATATGTCACTCTATATTTTTATCAATATTAGCTACCATTATTACTTTATCTCAATTTTGTCAAAGATAACAATATAAATAAAAATTCTCTTCCTTAACCCATATCAAAAACATAAAATAACAAAAAAATAAAAATCATCACAAATATCAAATTAACAACAAAAAATCTAAAAAATCAAGAGATATAAAAGAGAAAATAGAAAAAGTTTTTAAACAAGCATACCTTTTAATTTCAACTAATTAACACAACCAATGTTATTAATTAACAGGAGAATAATTGATTCTTGTTTTTTTGAATTTGAGAGAAGAGTGAGACATAATACAAGATTTTAAAATTTAAAAGTTTATTTCCTTCTGCTTTTTTTTTTTTAAATAAACTGTTGGCTAACGGCTATAAAAATAGACGTTGGCCAACAATCATTTTCTTTTGTCATTTCTACATAGAAATGTAGAAATGACTCTTTAAAGAATGAATAGATATTTTAGCTATTCATTTGTCTGAGCCGTTGGAGTGAATAAAAAAAAAAAACAAAAGCTAAAAGTATAATTTTTTAAATTTGTCTTTTCATTTAGCTCTCTTATTGGAGATGCTCTAAGGAGATTATAATTTATTTTTTAATCTATATGAATTAATTTTTAATTTTTGTAAGAAATTAGTTTAAGAATAATAAAAACAGAAATAAAATAAATGAACATGGTCTTGAAAAATAATAAGGTAAATAAATAGTAAACATGAAAAAGCCTTGTTGTAGCTAAAATAATCTTAGATCCACATCGGCATAGCATTAAATAATCACATAAAGTTACAAGAAGTAGGGCAATCAAGCATGTGAGGATGATTGATCAAACAAATATGACCATACAAAAATTAAAATTAACCAAATGACCTTAACATGGCTCTTGATGTATTAATTTTGTTGGTTAATTTAATTTTTACATGCGTAAGAAAGTTAGCACATTACTAGCATAGGGTGATAATTAAACTAGAAGAATAATGCTCGACGGTAGATATGTCACAATTGAAAGATCAGGAACATAATAGCTAGAAAAGCTACAAATCTATGGACATATTTGCATAAAAAACAAAAAGGCAGGAACTAGAAAAGGGTGAGTGTGGCACGTTGGGGAGAGCATGTGAGGAATACTCATGGTGAATGAAAATGTTGTGGTGGTCAGATTACTTTGTTCTAGTGGCAACAAAATCATCTTAAATGGATGATCATGATTGGTCTGTGCATAACACGGTCAATGATGTCATATCCTACTATCATTCTCTTTATTTCTAATTTTTTTTAGTCTGGGTTTTTTTTTAATGTAAATATTTAGATCAATTTGTGCACACCTCGACTAATCTTATGAGCTCTGAAGTTAATGATCATGTAAGTCTTCAGTAACTATCATATGACCAACTACATAGTTCGAATCTAAAACTACAGAGGAAGTAAACCTCTTAATTTTAAATTTTTATTATTAAACCACTATCCAGATGGTTATTTAATCTAGGTTTTTGATATGTCTTCGTGGTTGTACGAGTGCGTGTAGTGTATTTATATGGTGTGTAGGTAGGTTTAATTTTTTTTCCTATCATAGGGGATGTATCGTGAACTTAAAGGGTGGAGAGGAATAAAGAAATCACCACCTCGTTCTACGAGCAACTAGAACACCTAAGACTAGTCTTGTAAAAATTCTCTGGTAATAAATTGATTATACCAAAATAAAAATTAAATATATAATAAGATATCTTACCAAAAATAAGTTATTTCATATTTAACGATGATGGGCTTTAGATAATTTAATTGAATTATGCTCAAACTCATTCCAATTTTGTTGATATGATAGATAATCTTAAAAATTGATCATCCTCTACATGATTATCAGTTGTTTACTCGTCGATCAACATGCTTTTTATTGTCGTGTTTTTCTTTGAAGAATAAAAAATTATAATTAAGGACTTAATCTTGAATGACAGCATATAGTAGCCTCACTAATCAAACATTATATAGAGTTCTAAACTTGAGCTTAATAAGTTTAGAATTAAAAAACGAAAAAGAAAAGGGATAATGCTAAAAAAAACAAACTAAAAAAAACACAAAAGAAAAGAAATAAATAAAATAAATAAAAAGAAAAAAAATTTGTAAATTAAAATAAAGGAAACAAAATAATAAATGAAAGCAAGCTATGAATTAATTGAAGAATAAGTTATGTATATGTATTTGCCATCATTCTAAGCTACCTATTTATATTTATATTGTTTTAGAAATAAAATTTCACAAAAATATAAAATATTAATCCTATACAAATTATTTATGGTAGATAAGGATTATATAATCATCATCCTAATATAATTTATGCTTTTTATACTCGCACGCATCCTTCTATTAGTATTATATGTTTGTATCAATTTATAATATTCATTAATTATCTTGTTAATGGCTCTTTTTGACTTGACGGGTAATCTTAGCTATTTTTATTGATTGATAGTTGATTTTGTTAATAAATAGTTAATTTATAAAATAAATAATTATGTTCTTATTGTTTATTTTTTGTATAAATAATTTTTTATATTTTTAAAAAATAAATAAATAAAGAAATATTGATATACCTTTATGCACTCAAATCAATCAAAAAATGAT
>Ga0325411_1005761_pt1 | contig 13668 bp, 12 predicted proteins | sample PopdelMetagenome_13_FD_206181 | JGI IMG/M metagenome (GOLD analysis project Ga0325411, IMG submission 206181) | Populus deltoides microbial communities from Bellville, Georgia, United States - Xylem-PdIQD-R4 | ecosystem: Host-associated > Plants > Phyllosphere > Stem > Wood/Secondary xylem... | reverse complement strand
GAACCTTGGCAAGGCTGAGAGTCCAAAATGAATTTGCTCCTCTACACATAAAAATAAATAAATGGAAAAGAACAGATTTTTCATAATTGAAAGATGGTTCAAATTAACTATAGCTGGAATTGATCTTTTATTTACAAGTAAATTACAAGCATCAATGGCTTTTGGTGAATTTGGCAAATTCAAGCTAATGGCATTCGTTGGCATGTACAGCAACAAAAAATAATAATAAAAGAAATCTGGTTTTGTATTATGATTTTCATTCCTTTTTCATAAGCATAAATATTTATAAAATGTAATAAAGACCTGCAAAATCAAGTATAAACTATAAATAAAAAAAAAACAGACCAAAAATAAGTAAATGTTATTTAACTTTTTGAAAACACCATATAATTCATTACATATATTGAAGTTCATTGTTTTCCGATTAATTTATAGACAAATTAAAATAAATTTATTTTCATAAATATATAAAAAATACACTTGCTGTATTGAATTTGTTGTGATTCAGTAAATGAATTTACAAATTTAATAATAAATCTGGGAAATCTTGAAGAAAATACAGTGAAACGACCGAAGCATGCCGTGATGCCAAGGTTACAGGGCTTATTACATAAATTTACAACATATAAAGCCAGCATAAACTCATCAAACCGAACAAGACACCAGCACATGCATTGAAACACAGGCAGAAAAAAGCATTTCTCTGTTCCAATTTCCTTGATTCTTTCTTTAGATCTCTCCTTCCTCTGTCAAGCACAAACCCTGGTCTTTCTTTATAAGAAAGGGAAAACCTTTTTTAAATAGGCATACAAAAAAGTTTCATTATTTTCTTTTTTGGATAAAAACAGAGATGGGTTACAAAAACAGAGCAGAAGCTGAAACAGAGGCTTGCTTAAACGAGGCTTTATTGTTTGCTACTATGTGTATAATTGGACTCCCTGTTGATGTGCATATTAGAGATGGTTCTGTCTACTCTGGAACCTTTCACACTGCTTCTTTTGACAAGGAAAACGGTGAGGTTTTCTTTGTTCTTTTTTGGTCTCCATTGGAAACGTAAAAATTGCTTCTTTTTGGCATTAGTTTTTGAATTACTTGAAAGTTACGATTTTCGTACAAAATGGTATCTGGGTTTTGATTTTTATGAGCAACCCTACCTGGGTTTTTGGTTTTATTGAGAAATAGTCATGTACTCTTTAGAATGGACGAGATCAGATTGGATTCTGATCTGGGTTTTTGCCTATTTTGTTAGTATATAATTCTGTTTCTGTTTCTGTTTCTGTTTCTGTTTTGTACTCTATTTGTTTATGCAATGGAGGGTCCACTATTTTATTTGGTTAACACAGACTGGATTTGGTACTTTTGGAAATAAGACTTCATAAAGATTGGAAATTTTAAGTGAGATTTATCATTTATGAAGTTTAGTTACCTGCTTTGTGTAGGTGTTGTTTTGAAGGAAGCAAGATTGACTAAGAAGGGAAAATCTGATGCAAATGTAGCTAATGGGAGTGTGATAGAGACACTTGTAATTCTTTCGACTGATGTTGTCCAAGTTGTTGCTAAGGTATGCAACTCTTTCTATTTTAAATTCCTGTTAGTTATCCGGATACAACGTTGGAGAATCTGCCTAATATATGTGCTGCTTTGTATGCAGGGAGTTCTGTTTCCAGCTGATGGCGTCACTGGAAATATATCTGGTGGCAATGTAGAAGCTGCTCTAACCAATGCTCCGTCTTCTGAGATTGTAGCGGGTGAGGCAAAGAAATCTAACAAGTTCACTGTGGATAAAAAGAAATCTAATCACAACAGGTATTGTCTTGTTTTGGACTTGGGTTGTAAGGACTATCTTTGTTAACTGTTTAAATTTAATTGTAAGCTGCTATAATTTAAAGTCATATATCTTATTGGTTTACTTTTCTTTTCAATAACGCATTTGTTTTCAAGTTTACTGTTTGTTAAATTCTGATAGTTTCTCCAAGTGCACCATTTGTTATTTCAATGTTCTGTACATACCTGGAACCACCTTAGAGCCTTTGCATGCATGCAGACATACCTATACATATACATACTGTTTTCAAGTAATTAAGAAAACTACTACCTGTTTTAGTACAGAAATCTGGTCAAGGAAATATTTCTGCATCCAAGCAACCTTTTTTTTTATTTGGCTATATAACCATGGACTAATTGTACCTATGAAGTAGGAGTTCAGTCAAAAACAAGAACGGTACTTCCCATGGTCTTATGCCGACAAAAGCAGGAAAGGATCCTGAAGGGAGAAAAACGCCACCAAATCAAATAGGAAAAACAATGGAATTTGAACATGGGGAAAGAGATGGTGTGCATATCCCAAAGGTGAGGCTTCTATTTTCTTTTCTTCTGTTTTGTGGTCTACTAGGGAAACAGTTTCTGTGAGCTTGTCTAGATATTCATCGAAAGATCTCCATAAATGATGTTAACTTGTGTTTGGGTTATGAACATTTCTGTCGTGAGAGACCTATATCAGCAGCAGCATAGTTGGCTGCTTTTAATATTGAGAGCAGACTTTTTGTTGAAGAGTGTTGTTCTTATTTTAATGCTACCTAGGGTGCATCTTATTATGGTTTGGATGATCTGATGGATTGATAAATGGCTTGAAGGTAACCCAATCAATTACTGCTTCAATGAGTCAGTGGTAATTTAATATCTGTAGTAGGATACTTTTTTTACAATGCTCGTGAGAGAGAGAGATATTTGTACACTTTTCACTTCCTTTCTTTCTAATTTTTTCTTTAATTTCTGTTTTGTGTATGCAGAGAGAAGCTTCTTCTGGTGACTCAGTTAATGGAAGGTATAAATTACCAGTCTTTTCCAAGTTTCAAGTGGGGTTTGCACTGTTGGATGCCTTAAAATCTTATCCTCTGCATTCTGTGTTTTTTGTACTTGCATTGGGTTGCAAACTGAACTGGCCCTTGTCTGTTCTAGCACAAATTTTCTCCACCAAAGCACTGCATGATTAATGATTCATATTTCTTTTGAATATAGACACAAAGGATTAGAGTCTATGTTTGCATTAAATTGTGTTGCTCATTAGCTTAAATGTAAATTATTTTCTTTATGGAATCCCTTCTAACTTTCAAGTTTCTGTCAATTTTTTTTTCTGGCAGACAGACTAGAGATGACAGGTCACAGGAGGAGCAGGGTCATTATAAACAGAAGTTCGATTTTCAAACAGAAAAGAGTGTATGTCATGTGACAGGCATATTTATTTCCTTGCTTGATGCTCTGTGTTTGTAGAAGTGGAAACTATTTGCTCAATAACTCGTTGATGTAGATTTTTACCCATGCATTTGATTTGTGCAGGCTGATGAAGTTCATAGCCCAAATGCAATCAGTAAGTTCAACTTCCACACTGGGTTTAACTATTTGATCCATAACATACTATACAGATCTGCCTTGTGCTTATTAATATCTTTTATGAAAAGAAAGCAGAAGAGAAGGCATGCCTTCTTTTACCTGTAAAAAGTTCTGATACTACCAGTGAAAATGTTTGTTATAAAATACCCATGATGTAAGGCTTTGCTCTCTGAACTTCATTATGACAATAAATTGCTAATAGATTTTGGGTTTTGTATCAATTGTATTATGTGAGTTAACATTCATGAAGATTTAGTGGCTGCATGCCATTTTCTGAATTTTTTATTTATTATAACACAGGGCCTTCTATGATGAGATGCATCTACGTGATTGTTTGCCTGTAGAAGCTAAATCTTGCCATGATTCCCTGAATTTGCCTTATATTTTTTAAAATGCATTTTCTTTTTTCCATCCTGATTCTGTTCTGTTTTAATTGCTTAATGTGCTACATGCAGCAGGGCCTCATGACAGTGAAGCAAAATCCATTGCAGAAGGGCGAGTAACAGTGAAGCTGTTGCCTAATGTTGTATCTTGTAATCCTGATGGTGATCTTATGAAGCCAGACAGTCAATACTGTGGAAGGTCTGCTTCTGCAGGAACCACCTCTCCTAGTTCTGTTTGTGCTAGTGTTTCTACTGCTTCCAATCCAAAGGTTGATGTTCCTTCAGAATCACACTGTAGCTCATCAGCAAATTCTACTGATGTGGCCTCTCCACAAGTTTCAGAATCTAATAGAAGTTCCAAGGTAAAAACCTTGTTTGTTTCAACCTTTTGGTACTGACATCTGTTTCATCTCACCTCTATTGACTGTCAATTTTTAGGGCAGTCATCATGTCACTGTCTATCACATCAGTAAATCATATAATTTATCGAGCCAGCACTTTTTATGAGTAACTGTGAAATATTTTTTTGAATTGCTAGTGCAATTCATATAGGATATAATTTATAATCTATACCACAAGCATCTGTAGAAATCATTGGGCTTGGTTAGATTGCAGTTTCTTTGGAATTTTGGAATATTTATGACATCAATTTTATAACCATGCTGATGTTTTTTGGCATTCTTTTCTTTCAGGCATTCAAGCTCAATCCAGGAGCAAAAATTTTTTCTCCTTCCTTTTCCAATCCTACATCAGCTAATGCTCCAGCAGTGCCAACAGTTGCAAGTATGGCTTACATCCCAAGCAACTCTCCTGTGGTACCTGTTGCTGCTGTCCAGCCAGAAGTTGGGATCCCTTGTGCACCTCGATCATCTGTTCCTGCTAAGTTTCCCCCCTACAGTAACTTGACAGCTGTAAATGTTGGCAGTGGTTCTCAATTTTCACCTGTATGCATTAGTCAACTTCTTGCTTCTTATTGAGTAATCTCTCATATCAAATTCAAGTCACTTGAGAAAATGCCATATTTAGCACCAATAACTTTCTTGTCAACTCTTGGAATTTTTTTTTACTGAACTAGCCCCTAATTGTTAAAAGAGGAATTCTTTTCTAGTTCTCACAGGGTTATTTGGCTATAGGTTGCTGGACACATGGGAACCAGAGTACAATCACTTAGATATGCTGGTCAGTATCATGCTGTTCAGGCAGCACCATCATATGCACAACCAAATTCTCAATCTGTAAGTGAAAGGAAGATTCATGTGATATTCATCTGGCAGTTTATTTCTGGTGCTCATTTGTTGCTTTTTCGGTCAGGAGATTTGTGACTTTTATGGTTATTTATGAGTTTCTAATCTGGCTGTTTCTCTAGGTTTTGGTTGGACGGATGGGGCAGCTTGTGTATGTCCAGCCAGTTTATCATGTAAGATACAGAATCTGCAACATGAAATAACTAAGCACTCTGATGTTTGATAGTTACAGATACAATAAACATTTAGTTTCTGGTTGTTGCAGCTTGTATTTAACTGTTTAATGTATGGTAGGGAGCAATTTATGCTACATTTTGGAATGGAACAATTTATGTCATTATCAGATCTCGAGATAGTTCCTAGAACTGGCCTTGGCCAGTACTCTAGCCGCATACTGATTCTAAATATCCTACTGTGGCTATATCTCTAATTATTTATATAGTTGGTTTGAACTAGTGTCATACCATGCTTCTCTTAACACGAATGCTTTTTTATCAACCACATTATAATAGAATAATGCTGGTTGTGTGCGTCATTGATCCAAAGCTAGATAGCTAATTAGCTAAGATTTCGATATGCAATATTGTGCGAAAGAAATCATAATTGTCTATATATCAGTTAACAAAGTCTGCAGCTATGCAATCTTGTGGTCATATCTTGAAGGTCTAATGGCAGGCTTGTTTCCTTGTTTTTCATGTATAACTTTCTAATTTTCAACGCATCTGTCTTTTTTTATTGAGGCTGATCCTCTTGCATGTCAAGTCATCTCAAGTGTTTAATTTTCTTCTTCCTTGAAGTTGTTATCCAAGCATGCATGGTATATTTCTCTAATATTTTTGTTGCGTTTGTTTTATGAAAGGATTCGGTTCCAATTGCAGCACCCATATCAACTGTATCTGCACGTCCTCTGTTAACTCCACACCAGGTCCAGTATCCTAAACACCAAGGTATAAAAAAAGGGTTTTTCTTTTATTGGTAGAAACTTTATACTATGTTGCAAGAGATTCTGGTTTCAATGGTTTGTCATTGCACTTTCTGCCATCAATTAGGTTGCACATTCAATGTAAGCTTAGATGTTTAATGTTTTATGTTACTGACTACTTGAAGGGACAACCTAATTGCTAAGCTAGCAAGTCAGCATAAGCTTTTCAAAAATTGGTTGAAAATTCCAACTTCTGTCAATGTCTGCTAGGGGTTGATAGTCAGTATGTGCAGAACCATCTGAGAGATTGATTCCATTTTGAGTTTCAACTTGATGAGAGAACTTGAAATTTAATGCTGTAACTCAAATATAGGGAAGGTGATTATATTATTTTCTGGTATTGTTTTAAGAGCTTCAATGAATTTGCTGCCCATCCCACCCACACACACGAAGGAAAGAAAATTAAGAAAAGATTTCTACAGCATAACGTAATTATAGATGACAGCACCATGTCCAACATGGCATCTTATAAGATCAACTGTAGGATATTTTTCTACATTGGAAGATTAAGTCTCAAAATACAAGACTGAAGATGTTGGTCTCAGCATCTCTATGTTTTTCTGTGCCTGTTTATTGTGTATTTGAGAAGATTGATTTTTGTTTTCTTTTCCATTTGGATCGCAGGAGGTGCAGCAGGCCAAACCTTGCAGCTTTGTGTGACTCCACCTTTTGTAGGTGGACAGCAACCATTTGTAGAGCCAAGCCAGATTCCTTTTCTTCAGCCACCCATCCCTGCTATCCGTCCCATTCCAGTTCCAGGATCTAATACTCTCTTTGGCACCAAGTTTCCATGAGCATAATCCACAGTGAAATCAAGATTCTTTTTCATGAACAATAAAATTTTGGTCCATAGTTTTTACTGAAGCGCATCTAGCAATAGGTTATAGTTGTATCTCTCATCTTCAGGGTTTAACCGTCTCAACGACTTTTTGTAAAATCTGATTTGAGGGTAATTTTTTATTTGGTGATTCATGCTGCAAAACATGTAGGGAGGTTTTCTGTTTTGATGGAAAATTCTGAGATCCCCCCTTATGGAAAGAATTGCATCTTGGATGCAAAGTGATAATACAGGCCAAAAGGTGTTTAGTGTACTATATTGAGAAAAAAAGGTAACAACAAGGTTGTGATATATCAAGTTAGTGGGATCGTTCATGTCATCTTTCGCTCAATTCTGCAGTAGTTTTTGGGTTCCCAGATTATTGCCACAGGACGCCTCTTCTTCTCCCTTCCTGCATCGGGCAATAGAAGGTTTCTGTTTGCTATTTTTTGTTGCTGAATATGTTTGAACGTCACCTTTTTCATCGGCCCTAAGGCTTCTGCATCCTTGATCACAATTCGTGGAAGCAAATTTTACTAGCTCATGGATATTATTAAACAGTCTTTATTGGGTTGGACTGCAATATGCTATCTTCTTTTCATCTCTCTTCCTCTTTTCGCGGTGTAACTATCCGCAGTTCATCGTGTGAGAACCTCAACCTGAAATGTGATTCTTCTGTTATCCCAAGTAACCTGATGCGATCAGCTTATCATGAATTTTTGTCAGCAGCTACACAAGGAGGATAATCTTTAGACCATTAAGTTCCTCAAACAGCAACACCACACCACCTAATTAAAATGAGTTTAGTTAAGCTTTATTTTCCCCATACTAAATCTTTGATCTATGCTATATTTCTATCTTCTCTCTATCCTCCAAGATCGCTTAGAACAAAGTTGCTCCTAATAATCTAGTACCTGATAACTTCGCTTAGAACAAAGTTATCAGGCACTAGCACATTTAAAAGCAGAACTCGTGCTTTGGAAGTTGGATCATAAACCCCGCACCAGGCATGGATACATGATAGAAGGTTGAGGCTGCATAAATGTCTACTAAGAAGGTATCCTTCAATTCAAACTATGAATAAATTACAGTACCAAATGCAAACATGCACCTAGGTTGCCTTTATAATTGAACTAAAATAAAAGTCTAAGAGAAGACATCTCAGCCTCACACTTTTGAGCAAAGATGGATTTTGTGTGGCCTCTACCTAGTTTAAGATAACTAATTTTCTAGACTTGTACAAGTCTAGTAATTCATTCTCCGGAAACTTTACATAGTACAGAAGCACCAGTACACCATTTTCCATTGCCCCGTGTGCTCTGAAGGACTACTCCATTCATCTCCAAGCGTGGTTTCTGGGCTTTTCAAATTATCTATTTCAATCTAAACCTGCAGCCGGCCCCTCAGTACAGGCCCCTGGATTGTCTGCCATGCTTTCCTGCAAAACCTTCTTAAGGTTTGATGTTTATAACAAGTCATTGATCTTGTACCTGGGAAATGACCTTTAGTATATAATGGATGATTGGACAGTGAATTTATTCAGTTGAAGACTTGTTTTACCTGCAAGAGCTGAGTCATTTTTCCAGTCTTGTATTCCTCGGAAGGTCTAGATGCAACCACAGGATGACAGCCAACATTAGGCTGTAAAACTTGCAGTGGTTCAACAGACAAGGCCTGATCTGTGTCACTGACATCCTTTTCTGCCACAATACCAGAATCTTTCACAAGCAAGTTAACAGCTGAGCTGCTATTAGTATCTGTTGACTGTAATGGAGCAGGAACCCTCTTGATTACTTCAGTTAACAGTTTCTCAAAAGGCACACCAGTTGTTTTCGTTGGGTTGGCTTCTGATTCATGTAGTCCCCCAGCTTGAGTTTGATTAAAAGGACTTGTATTTTGCGATCCTGAATGCATCACCTGGTGGTTATTTTGAGATTGAAATTGCATGACTTCATTTGTTGGTGTTGATCCATTTGATGAATGAGCAGCATCTCGAATCTGCTTGCCTTTTGAAGTCACCGGATGGGGAGTTTGGCTTGTGGCACTGGCACTAGGTGCACCATTTGATAGATTGACCGGCTGAAGTACAACAGGAACTAAATTGCCTCTTGATATTGCAGGGGTTTGGGGTACCACTGAAAGCACCTGCTTACCTTTTGATCCAGCTGGATTAGCAGCTCGGGCAGCATGAGCAGTTCCATTTATGTCTCTAGGCCCAGGATTACGGCTGTGGACCTTAGTATTGCTTTCTCTCGGAAGGGGAATCTCATTCCTTCTGATCATTGGGACACCTGGGGCGATATCATTTTCTGGCATAACAGGGACGTAATGTCCAGGCTTAAAAACAACACCCCTCAAAGTTGTTTCAGTATCACCAACCCTGACATTAAGCAAATATCCAGCATCAAATGTCGCCTCTATAATACCATGCACTGACTGGCCTATCATGGAATCAATTGCATCATTAACTGGATCTACTTGATGTGGCTGATTACCATTGACCCCTCCAAATCCAGGAGTAGTACGAGCATTCTCCCCATGGTTTGGATTTTGATCCCTTGGAACATAGGCATTCCCATTATGATCAACCTCCAGTTTAGGGTACTTGCGTGGACGACCACGCTTGCGTTTCAGAGGGATGATTGCTGAAGCATCAGGATTATTCCCTTGGTTTACTTCACTCATGTTCTGTATAATTTCCTTCCCCGAATGATCTTTTATTGTTTTCCTCCCTGCAGCAAAGAGCAAATATTTAGTTTGTGAAGCAAATTGGGCCAGCCATGATGGAACAGATGCAAGTAAAGAGATCAACACGTGCATTTGCAAACAAACATAACCAACTTCTACAAAAAAGAGTACACTATCAGTCATGGAATTCTATAAAACCACTGGTACATGCATACTCGACCTTGCTGTGGACAAAATGAGCATGTCCACAACACATTATCTTGCTTGCCCTAAAGTCTACAGAAAAACTTCGGTCACTTTAAAGGTCTGAGGGTTTTCCTTAAATTTCACGGTAAGGAATCCAACACATCAAATTTTCCAACTTAGCATTCTTAAGCAATCTAAACAACTGCAGAAGGCTAGTACAAGTAGGGGAAGCAGGTGGAACAGCCACAAAAGTTGCCACATCTTTATATTATGCTATTCAGATTATCTATCTCACCATCCAATCAACCCAAAAATATAAATGATCATGTGCAGGAATTTGATCTCAAAGGGTGCGTATTGAGATACATGAAAAAGAAAATGATCTCTTCTCGAAATGAGCTACCATGGTGACTATTTTATCAACTGCCATTTCAGGATACGATTTCTCCTAGTCAAACTCAAAAGAGCTCCTATTCCTAGCCACTATATCAACAAAACACCTAAAACACTAATCCCAAACTGATCTAATAAAGGAAAATTTGGTCAGCTTTAAAATCCCCTACAGTGTAACAAGCCATTTGAATTCGTATACAGGAAATTCAAGCAAAAAAGAAATAAAAAATATTCCCGTGATCATAAATTTCCCAAAAACTCTGAATGTTAACAATGATAAACAAAGAGTGACACTATCATCCCATCAAAAATGCACTTCAATTGAAATAAGAAAAGCAAAAAAAGCTCAAAAAAGAAGAAGAAGAGAGACAACAGCAAGAATAAGCCACTAGAGAATAACGTAGGGCAACCCATAAACAAGAAACAGATAGACATTCATTAAGAGCCAATACAGAAAAGTAATCAAAACCCAACAACTATAACACATAGAATAAAACCAGTAAATAAAGGCCTTCCAAGAATGGTAGGCAAATATAGCAACCTGCAAAAACAAGAACAAAAACACAAAAAGAACCAATTAGTTAAGAGAACAACAACAACAACAACAACAAAAGAAAGACTAAAAAATTCACATATCTGGACCAAAAAGAAAAACCCTAAACCCTCTGCTAATATGCCATGAAAAGGTGCTAAAAAACCAAGAAAATAAAAACTTTTAAAAGGGTGTTTTTACAAAGCAAGCAAGAAGCTAGGGATTGTGAAAGAGAAGGGAGGCGAGCGAGTTTATTTACCTTCTGGGGCTCTGTTTGTTATTTGTTTTTTTCTCCCTTTTCTGAGAGGAAAAATTAAAAAAAAAATGCCCCCAAGAAATCTAGCGAGTGTATAATAGAAAATCGTTTTACTTCTTTCTTAGCTTTTGTCTCAGAGAGACGAAGATGTCGGGGTAAAGTTGTGGGGGCCAGCCTTTGGGTATGATTGTTAATAATATAATGACATGCATGTGAGATAAAGGCTATGACAGCACAATGAGAGAGTGAGTCTGGGGGATCAAAACTGGGCCACGTGGTGATTGATCAATTTGACTGTTATGAAGGAAAGTTACCTGAGGTAAATGATTTGGAAGATATGGGCCCCACTGGATTTTGCAAAGGTTCTCTGGAAAAAGAGAAGAATTTTCAAAGTTTGATAAAAAATAAAATAAAATGAGTGATATCAAATTTTTAGAAGGTGAGTACATAATCTTTGTATGGAGAGGCAGTTCGCAATTTTTCATGGGCCGAGATAATTTGTTTGAAGAGTGAAAAAACAATGATTAAATATTATAAGTGTAATTTAAAAAATAAAAAAATTAATGACTCGACATCATAAAAATATAACTAAAAAACAATAATGATTATTAATTTTGAAGAATTAAAATGATAAAAAATAAAATTAAAAAATAAAAAAATACCAGTACAACTACGTGATGAAATTGAAAAACAATCAAAATTATGGAATCAGTGATAAAAATAAAAAAAAATTAAAATTTAATAAAAAAATATAATAACAATTAAAAATCAAAACATTGAGGGCTAAAACCCCAAATATCATCAAATATTAAATTGAAAGGAAAATTTGAAAATTTCTAAGGCCACAGCTTCACAAAAGAATCCAAAACAAAAATAAAAATTAAGAGAGTAAGGACTTAATTAAAAAAAAAATCAAATTAAAAAAAACTAAAATACATTATTTTAAATCTATGCTTGACTTGACGGGTTGATTCGTGACCTAGGGAACCCAGGGTTTAGGCCGACCCGGTTTTCAAAAGAAATTGGAACAAAGCACAATAAAATTCGATACTTATATTTAATGCAAAAGCAAAAATCCTCATAAAAAAACTAAATTGACAAAGCCTGAAAAAAAAAAAGCTCTAGGTAATATGTTTTTTATTTTTCAAAATGAATGGAAAATCCCATAGGAAGTGGAAAAAAAAAATAAAAAAACATTTAATAATGAAACAAAAAAAATGAGCTGAAAAAAAAAAGGGAAAACCAGACAAATTCTGGTGAACTCTCTAAACCCGGGTCAATCCCTCAAAGCCACAAACCATTAAGTCCCATACATAGGCTCAACTAAGAAACTCAATATAAAACAAATTTAATGTTGAAGGGTGAGATAAATTAATCTAATTAAAAAAATATTTTTAAAAGCACAAGATCTAAGAAAGAGCACAAAAAACTGAGGCAATATCAGGTCAATTTAATGTTAAAGGATGAAATAAATTAATTTAATTTAATTTAAACAATTTCCTTTAAAAAGAGATATATCTAGCAAAGATTAAAAAAAAACCTTAGGCAACCCGTGTTACTCTTAAAAAGTCAGAAAAGTCCCATCAAAAGTGGAAACACAATATCGGATGATGAAATAAAAAAAAGATATTAAAAAAAGAAATAAAAAAATCAAGCAAATTTGGACGAACCTCCTAACCCCAGATTAATATCTCAAACCTGTAACTCATTAAGCTCTAGACCTGTGCTCAATCAAGAAGGTTAACACCCAACAAATTTAATATTGAAGGATAAAATTACAAAATAAAATCAAACTAAAATTTTTTAAAAGTTTAAAAATTCGACAGAGAAAAAAACCCAAGGAGAATGAAATCGAAAAACAAACTAATTCTATAAACCATTTTAAATATAATAAATAGAAATTAAAAGAATGTGGACCAAATCAAACATATGAAAAAATCCATGGGGTGAAATTGAAAAAAAAAACTAATTTTATAAATTATTTTAAATAAGAAAAATACTAATAAAAAGATTAGGGATTAAATCAGAAAAAACTAACATTGAATTTTGTAAAGACCAAATTTCAAGGATAAAAAAATCATTAAGGATGAAATTGAAAATAATTTTTTTTATATAAATTATTTTCAAATAAATCAAAAGATCAGGGGCCAAATCTAAAGACAAAACTAATTAAAGGGTTGGATTGAATTTTTTTTTATGGACAACACACTTTCCTAGGATGAGAGAGAGAAAAAAAGAAAAAAAAACGGTCATTGATGGTGAACCAAAGACAGAGAAGAAACATGCACTGCCTGGTCAGGTAGGCACCACCGAGAAGATTCCATTACCACCTTGGAAGCCACCATTTGGCCACACGTGCTGCCATAAAATTTCTCGAGCCCCAAGTTTAATAATTTAAATAATATTATATATCTGGTAAAAGACACAACAACCCCTCCCTCAATTTGATAATCACCAAAAAAACCAAAAGGAAAATACATAAATACTCTTGCACACTTACTTTTTTTTTTTTTTATCTTCTAGGTGTATGTTGGTGAATTCATTTTACATTTAAATTTGAAATGCCAAAAATACCTCTAAGTGATAGGTATAAGTCATTTTGCTATTAAGAGTAAAAAAGCCATTACACTGTACCAAAAATTTATATGAAGACCAATCCACCCCCCAATGAATTCAGAAATGTCAATTGAATCCATGTGAAAATACAAAAACACCCTTAAAAGCAACATCTTTTAGTTTTGTAAAGAAAGGCTTAGACGTCATAACATTGTTCCAATCTACAGTGCTATAAGTCTAA
>Ga0325411_1005757_pt1 | contig 13674 bp, 15 predicted proteins | sample PopdelMetagenome_13_FD_206181 | JGI IMG/M metagenome (GOLD analysis project Ga0325411, IMG submission 206181) | Populus deltoides microbial communities from Bellville, Georgia, United States - Xylem-PdIQD-R4 | ecosystem: Host-associated > Plants > Phyllosphere > Stem > Wood/Secondary xylem... | reverse complement strand
AAAAATTACCATCCTGAATATGTTAGAATCAGATTTTTCACCCTTAAAAAGTCCTAAATATACTAGGAAATCTGATTGATGGTAGATTTAATTATGAAGTCCTCTTTCCTTAATGTAGCTAGGATGAAAAAGGAATGCTTGTAAGAAAAGGATTTTGAAACATTTATAAATCCTTGCCACACTTGGAAACTATATTGCAGCCCATTAAAGATCCTTGCAGAGCTAGGAGATTTTCGAAACAAGCTGCCACATCCTTTGAGGAAAAGAAACCTAGCCAAATAGGAAATCCATATGATGCGGATTAGCCCAACACCTAGCGTAATCATGCCAACGACCTATTGGATGTGCCAATTGAGCCAATCACAAGAGCTAGGGCAAAAGAAGCTTAAAGAAGCATTGAACGGGCTTGTTCAAAACATATGAAGCAAAATGGACCTAGAGAGACTTGGGACATTTAAAGAGCATGAAGGGCAGCCATATCTTATTCCTAAAGAGAGGAGGACTATTTAATGCTTTTCCTAACTTAGGAAGGAAAGTAATTAAATCAGCAACAAAGGAGGAAATTTGTTTTCTTATTTGTCCAAGTTAAGCAAGGAAATCCAAGCTAATTAAGGACATCAAGGGGGCAGCAGCACAAATTTTTCAAATCAGATTTCTCCTAGTTTATTTTGGGACTTCTTAAGGGTGACATCTGATTCTAGCATATTTAGCATGATAATTTTTGGATTTTTATTATTTTTATTATTTTCTTCTTAGTTTTTGGGTTATTATTACTTATTTGGGTCAATTGTAAGTGAGCTTCATATAAGTCCACCTAACGGAGGTCCATTAGGGTTTTCTTAAGTCTAGAGTCAGTATAAATAAAGGCATAACCAAACATGTAAGGTTACGCAATTTTCAGATTAATAAACTTCTTTGCTGCACTTATTGTGTGTTGGTGGGATAATCTCCCTTCCTTGGTTCTCTAAAGAACTGAAAACGACTTATCAAAGAACAACTGTCTTCGTGGCGTCATCCTTATACTTCTCGTTCGCGAATCAATATTCGTTGGGTGGGGGTCTCCGTTTCCAATAGTGTTGGTGCTTAAGTACAAGTTATCTTTGTGTCACACTTTTATCAAACCTGATTTACTTGGCTTTCCGGGAATTGGTGTCTTTGCGTGTGGGTTGCGTGACCACGTGATCACGACGTTCGCATCACACTATAATTGAAAATGAGTGGTCAATTGAAAGTTGTTCAAGAAATTGTATGTCAAATCTGTGAAACTAATGAATATTCAACCAATGATTGTATAACTTTGCCTTCTTTCAGGGAATGTCTCAGTGATTAAGCCATTGCTTTAAACAATTTCCAAAGGCGAAATCAGAATCTATACTCACAATCGTGTAACCCTGGTTGGAGAAATCACACAAATGTCAGTTGGAAGAGTGGTTACAGTAATGCACAATTTTCACAACCACCATTTCAAGCACACCATAATTTTCAAAATACATGGCTATGCACCTCCTTATGCTCCCCTTTGATACAGTTCAGCCTTGTGATACGACCCAAATAAGGTCAGATTCGGATTTTGATGTAAAAAGCGCAACAGTTATAATTCTCAATCCAACCGTTGGATCGAGCTAAAATTTTATGTGGACTCTCCAGACATATTTGTCTACTATAGGTTAAGATTTTAGGTCAATCCGATTTTGGGAAGGCACCACAATACTGGTCAAAATAGGCTGTACGAATTTTGTTATTTACTTCCATTTGGCTTGTGGACTTCCTATTTGGTTAGGATTCTTTTCCTATAAGGATGTGGCAGCTGGTTATAAGAATTTCCTAGTTCCACAAGGATTTTTAATGAGCTGCAATATAATCTCCAAGTGTGGTAAGGATTCATTAATGTTTCAGAATCCTTCTTATAAGGATTCCTTATTCATTGTAGGTACACAAGGAAAGAAGGGCTGGTGGTATTTAATGACAAATTAGTTATTTTTATTATTTTATTTTGTTAGCTATAGCCTAAGGCTTGTTTGGGCTTACTTAATACTTTGTTTCAGTTAGGATCTAAGGCTTGTTTGGATTAAGTTATGGGCTTTTCAATTTAGGGTTTTGGGTCAGTTTTGAGTGGACCTCATATAAGTCCACATAAAGGGTCCATCAGGGTTAATTTTTCAAGAACTATTTAAACTCATGTAAGCCAAAATTTTGGCAGCTTTGATGATAATTACTTCTGAATTTTTCAGTTTTAACATGTGAGAGTGATTCTTGCATTCTTCAATTTTTGAACGAACTGAATCTGACTTATCAAAGATTAACTGGCTTCATGGCATCATTCTACTCAATCCAATAGTGTTGGTGCCTTGGAGCAGGTTTCCATTGTGTCACACTCCTATCAGACCTCTTTCGACTTTCCGGGATCAGATCTCAATCTTGATTATGGGTTGCGTGACCACGTGATCACGAGGTTCGCATCAACCCTCCTTGAAGAAATCTTAAGGAAACATTGCATGCATTTAATGAAAAGCAAGAGACAATCAACACTCAAAATGCTCAAACTATGGTAGATTTGAAAGATACTCTTACAAAGTTCATATCTGCTCTCAATTTTCAAGAAAAAGGTAAGTTTCCATCTCACCCACAGCAAAATCCTAAAGGGCAATACAATTCAAGTGCGAGTAGCTCTGGAAGCCAACAGATGGATCAAGTCAAATCAGTCACTACTCTCCACAGTGGTAAGGTTATTTGAAAAACATATTCTTGAACCTTGTAAGAAAGATGATGAGTTAATCTCTGAGGGTAAGGAAAGGGTTGAACCTGAACATTGCAAAGAAAAGACCGATTCCCCACCAGCACTTCCGTCCCTCATGCTATGACCAAACAAAGGAAAGTCAATCACAGTTTTGAAATCTTTGAAATTTTCAAACAGGTAAGGATCAATATACCTATTAAGCATGTACCTTCCTATGCTAAATTTTTGAAAGATTGTGCACTGTGAAGAGAAAACTGAATGTGAAAAAGAAAGCATTTTTAGCCGAACAAGTAAGTACTATTCTTTAGAACAATAATGCTTTGAAATATAAAGACCTTGGTTGTCCTATAATTTCATGCTTTATTGAAGAACATAAAATTGAAAAAGCTTTACTTGATCTTGGAGCTAGTGTGAATTTACTTCCATATTTGGTTTTTCAAAGTCTCAATCTAGGTGAGTTAAAACCAACTTCTGTAACTCTTTTACCTGATAATATATCTGTAAAAGTGCCTAGAGGAATAGTTGAAGATGTGTTAGTATAAATTGATAAATTCATTTATCATGTGAATTTTATTTTTTTAGATACACAACCTATTGAAAACGTAATTCAATTCCAGTTATGTAGGACGTCCATTTCTTGCAACTTCTAATGCATTGATTAATTGTAGTAATGGAGTGATGAAGTTATCTTTTGGAAACATGTCATTGGAGATGATAATGATTGACAAGAAGTAGACTTTATTGAAAAATTAGTTTGTGATCAATTTGAAAATACTTCCAGTGAAATTAAGTTTAATGAATCAGAAGATTTGCAAATGGTTTATTTTCAGGAAGAATCAAAGGCAATTAATTAGAGATCAAAAATTGAGGAATTGCCACCACGATCAATTGAGTCCATACCTTCAATTGTTCAACCACCAAAATCTGATTTGAAGTCGTTACCATTCAATCTCAAATACTCACTTTTGGGAGAAAATGAAACTTTTCCGATAATAATTTCTTCCAAATTTAATACACATCAAGAAGGTAATTTATTATAAACTCTAAAAATGCACCAAAATGCATTAGGATGGACCATAGCTGACATAAATGGAATTAGTCCTTTGATTTGCACACAGAATTTATTTGGAGAAAAACTAAACCCTCTAGAGAAATGCAACGAAGGCTTAATCCTAATATGAAAGAAGTAGTGAGGAATGAAGTCATTAAGCTTCTAGATAATGAAATCATTTATCTTACTCAAGTTGTACCTAAAAAGTCTGGAGTCATTGTGATGACAAATGAGAAAAATGAGTTAATTCCAATTAGGATTATTACTGGTTATCGCATGTGCATTGATTATAGAAAACTTAATTTAATGATAAGAAAAGATCATTTTCCTTTACCTTTCATAGATCAAATCCTAGAAAGAGTTGCAGGTTATGAATTTTATTGTTTCTTAGATGGCTATTCATATTACAACCAAATTGAAATTGCATTTGAAGATTAAGAGAAAACTACCTTCACATGTTCATTCGGTACTTTTGCATATCAAAGGATTGCCTTTTAGATTATGTAATGCACCATCCACGTTTCAAAGATGCATGCTTAGCATATTTAGTGATATGGTTGAACGTTTTTTTGAGATTTTTATGGATGATTTTTCTGTTTTTGGTGATTCATTTGATGATTGTTTAACTAACTTGGAAAAGGTTTTGAACAGGTGTGAAGAGAATCTTGTGCTGAATTGGAAAAAATGTCATTTTATGGTAACAAACGACATTGTACTTGGTCACATTGTTTCATCAACATGAATTGAGGTTCACAAATCTAAAATCTAGTTAGTTGCCAACACCAAAATCTATTAAAGATGTTAGATCATTCTTAGGATATGCTGGTTTTTATAGAAGGTTCATCAAAGATTTTGGTATAATATCTAAGTCATTGTGTAACCTTTTAACAAAGGATAATGTTTTTGAATGGAGTGAACATTGTGAAGACCTTTTAAAAACTTGCTTACTTTTGCTCCTGTCATTCAACCTCCTGATTGGTCATTACCTTTTGAAATAATATGTGATGCTTGTGATTATGCCGTGGGTGTTGTTTTAAGACAAAGAAAAGATAAGAAACCTTGTGTAATTTACTATGCAAGTAAAACTTTAAATAGTGCTCAAATGAATTACACCACCAATGAAAAAAAATTACTTCCAGTAGTATTTGAATGTGAAAAATTCAAGTCTTATCTTCTTGGGTCACCTGGTGTTGTTTTTAGTGATCATGCAGCATTGAAATATCTTCTTTCTAAGAAAGATTCCAAGGCTAGATTGGTGCGGTGGATTTTGTTACTTCAAGAATTTGATATCACAATTAAGGACAAGAAAGGCACCAAAACTGTTGTCGCAGATCATTTGTCAAGATTGACAATAGATTCCACATCTGACACCACACAAATCAATGATTACTTTCCAGATGAATCCTTACTTTCTATTTCTACAATACCTTGGTTTTCTAATATTGTCAATTTTCTTGCAATAGGAAATTTGCCAGCTTATTAGAATACCCAAGACAAAAGAAAGTTTTTGAAGTGAAGAACTTTTATTGGGATGACTCTTACTTATTCAAATATTGTCTTCATCAAATATTTCGAAGATGCATTCCCGAAAATGAGGTAAGTAGTGTCACTAAATTTTATCATTCTGAGGCATGTGGGGGTCATTTCTCATCAAAGAAGACGACTGCAAAAATCCTACAATGTGGATTTTATTGGCCCACCATGTTCAAGAACACGCATGCATTCTGCAAAACATATGAAAATTATCAAAAGTTAAGATCTATTTCAAAACGTCACATGATGCCTTTAAATCCTATTCTTGTGATTGAAATCTTTTACTGTTGGGGTATAGATTCCATTGATCCATTTCCTCCATCATTTGGTTTTGTGTACATATTAGTCGTAGTGGATTATGTTTCAAAATGGATAGAGGTAATTACAAGTCGAAACAATGATCATAAAACAGTAATCAAGTTTTTGAAAGAAAATATTTTAAGTCGGTTTGGAATCCCTCGGGCCATGATAAGTGATGGTGGAACACATTTTTGCAACAAGCCATTTGAGTCTTTAATGAAGAAATATGGAATCACACACAAAGTTGCCACCCCTTATCACCCTCAGACAAGTGGACAAGTAAAGCTTGCTAATAGGAATGGTATCTATAAACCGTGAAGATAAAATACAATTCATTAAGGATGGCCTGAGTAAGAAGTCTTTAGATAATCTTCTATTAACTCTTGAGACACATCCTAGTGGAGATTAACATCATGCAATTCATGATTTATGGCCCTATTTTCATAAAGAACATGATCGACCTAGTCTTGAGAATCTGACTAAAAAAGACTCTATTTGTCAATCTTTAAGAAAATTGGATTGAAAGCTTATGCCCGACCCATAGGGAGCGTTTCGGCTGTTTTTGGATGTAAAACCAAGGAAGATGTGAGCCTCAATCACAACTACTTGTACATACACATGTTCTAAAGAGAGAGAGAGACTCCAACTGGCCTACATATAGGTGATATGATTACATTTTCCATTTTCTCATCTATAAAATCTTCTCTTCATTCCCTTCATTTCTACTTAACTCATACATTCAATAGATATAGAAGTGTGTATAAATTGCAGCTTATTCAAGTCATTAAATAAGAAATATTTGTGTTTTTTGTGGATCCAGTCCTGGGAAAGAAAATGAGTTTTTAGAATCAGTAAATCTTCTTGGTCGGGTAGCTGAGAGAAAGATTCATTTAGTGTATGGGGGAGGCAGCCTTGGGTTAATGGGGAGTGTGTCAACAATTGTATTTTTAGGAAGCAATCAAGTTTTGGGTATCGTTCCAAAAGCTTTAGCCAAAGTGGATATCATCGGAAAAACAGTTGGAGAGGAACTACAGGTCTCCACAATGTCTAAACTAATGAATGTAATGTTTGATCATGCTGACGCCTTCATTGTCTTACTAGGTGGTCTGGGCACATTAGAAGAGATATTTTATATTTCCTCTTGGGCCCAACTGAACATTCACCAAAAACCTATAGGTTTGCTCAATGTTAATGGTTTTTATGATAATTTGTTGTCTTTTCTTGATCATGTTATGGAACAAAATTTTCTAACATCTTCGGCACGATAAATCATAATCTCTACTATTACTGTTGAACAACTGTTTGATCAACTACAATCTTTCATCCCTATAATTCATTTTTCCATGATCGAATAGACTGGTCAAATAGGAAAAGTCGTACAAAGCTTATATTGGATTTGAGCCTTGGTTTGTAAGAACTTGTGTCTTATAGTTTTATTAATAGCATAATATTTTTCTGACAACTCCTCAAACCCTGAATTCCACCGAAAGGGAAACTCTTAATCAGTTAGCTATTAAGGCTAGAGACTCTCTAGAGAAAAGAAAAGGGGTTCAAAAGCCTCTTCAAAGAAGAATAAGAAATCTGGCTCCTCTCCGAGGGGCACGTCAAGGTAATCTTTGTGTTGCTGTATGTACTCCTCTCTATTTTCCTATGATTATTGGATGTTGGAATGTTAGAGGTTTGAATGATCCTATAAAGCATTCAGCATTGCGTCGGCTCATCCATCAAGAGAGGATAACTCTTTTTGGTTTGGTTGAAACTTGAGTTAGAGACAATAATGTTTCTCAACTTCTTCTGCGTAATTGGTCCTTCTTGTATAATTATGATTTCTCTTATCGTGGTCGTATTTGGGTTTGTTGGAATGCTGATACGATGAAGGTGGATGTTTTCGGAATGTCAGACAAGGCTATTCATGTTTCTGTTACTATATTGGCTACCAATATATGTTTCAATACTTCAATTATTTATGGAGACAATAATGCTTCCTTATGTGAGGCATTATGGTCTGATATAGTGAGTCGTAGTGATGGATGGGAGTCAACCCCGTGGATTCTTATGGGTGACTTTAATGTTATCCGCAACCAGTCGGATAGGTTAGGAGGGTCTACTACGTGGGCTGGTACTATGGACAGATTGGATACATGTATTCGAGAAGCGAAAGTAGATGATCTTCGGTATTCAGGAATGCATCATACTTGGTCGAACCAATGTCCTGAGAATCTGATTATACGGAAACTAGATAGAGTGCTTGTCAATAAGAAGTGGAATCTAAACTTCCCATTGTCGGAAGCGAGATTTTTGCCTTCGGGAATGTCAGACCATTCCCCTATGGTGGTAAAGGTTATTGGCAATGATCAGAACATAAAGAAACCATTCAGATTCTTCGATATATGGATGGATCATGACGAGTTCATGCCCTTGGTGAAGAAGGTATGGGATCAGAATTCGGGGGATTGTCTAATGTATTAGTTGTGTTGCAAACTAAGAAAGCTAAAGCAGGAATTGAAACTTTTCAATATGACTCACTTCCCCAACATTTCAAATAAAGTCAAAGATGCAAAAAACAAAATGGATAAGGCTCAACAACCTCTGCATATAGCGCATAAGAATCCAACTTTGTGCATGCGAGAAAGGGACGCTATTCATAAATATGCTTCTACCGTCAGGGCTGAAGAGAGTTTTTTCAAACAGAAGGCAAGGATACAATGGCTTAGCTTGGGAGATCAGAATACTAGCTACTTTCACAAATCAGTAAATGGAAGACAAATAGAAATAAGCTTCTATCACTTACAAGGGAGGATGAAGAGGTTGTCGATGGACACAAGGCAGTCAAATCAGAAGTAATTGTGTACTTCCATCGTGTGTTAGGAGTGGATGAGATGCCTACGGTTCTGAACGAGGAAGTGGTGGAATCGGCAATTAACTTGAAACTATCTTCGACGCAACAGCATGTACTAGCACAAGATACAACAAGGGAGGAGAATAAGCATGCTATGTTTAGTTTGAAGAACAACAAAGTCCCTGGTCCGGATGGCTTTAACGCAGGTTTCTTCAAAAGAATGTGGCACATAGTTGAGGAAGATGTAATCAACGTTGTTAGCTCCTTCTTTCAGACTCGTAGAATGCTTAAAGAAATGAATGCTACATCCATTTCCCTTGTTCCTAAAGTTGTTAATCCTACGAGGTTGACAGATTTTCATCCTATATCTTGCTGCAATACAGTGTACAAATGCATCGCCAAATTTCTAGATGGGAGAATCAAAGTTGTTTTGCCATCCTTAGTAGGTCCGTATCAGACTGCTTTTATCTTAGGACGGAGAATCAACGACAACATTCTTTTGTCTCAAGAGCTAATGAAAGGCTATCATAAAGCTACGGGACCTGCTCATTGTGCAATGAAAGTTGATCTAATGAAGGCTTATGACTCGGTGCGGTGGAATTTCGTTGATGCTACGTTAATAAAAATGGGATTCCCTAGAACAGTCACTGATTGGATCATGGTTTGTGTTACATCATATTAATTCTCTATCAACGTCAATGGTGAGGTTGCAAGTTACTTTCAAGGGGGAAAAGGGCTAAGAAAAGGTGATCCACTGTCCCCATATTTTTTTGTCCTGTGTATGGAATCCTTTCGGGGTTATTTTGCAAGATGAGTGCCAACCAAGAATTCAATTTCCACTGGAGATGCAAGAAGGACAAAATTTCTCATCTTTGTTTTCTTGATGATTTTTAGCAAAGGGGATGTAAACTCAATTTGTATGATCACAACTGTGCTCACAAAGTTTCAAGATCTATCAGGTATGTATCCAAATCCAAACAAAAGTGACATCTTCTTGAGCGATGCATTAAATGCTGAGAGGGAACAAATTATTTGTATTCTTGGGTTTAGAGAGGGGGAGCTCCCTATGAAATATTTGGGAGTACCCCTTCTCTCGTCCAGACTAAAGGTTGTTTATTGTAAGGGCCTTGTGGATCGAATCACCTCTAAAGTTCGACATTGGACTTGTAGAACACTCTTGTATGCCGGACGGGTACGACTGATTAATTCAGTTTTATTTTCCATACAGGTCTATTGGGCATCTCTCTTCCTCTTACATGGGCAAGTAATTCAAAATGTGGAGCAAATTATGAAATCCTTTCTTTGGTCAGGTTCAGATATGAGAACTACTGGGCTAAAGTGGCTTGGGATCAGGTATGTCTTCCAAAAAAGGAAGGGGGGCTAGGAATAGAAAGGATAACAGAATGGAACAAGATTGCTTTGTTGAAACACATTTGGAACCTATGCAATGACTTAGATGGCTCAATCTGGTCTACTTGGATCAGATCCAATCTGTTGCGAGGTAGGAATTTCTGGACAATCAAGACGCTAGAGAATTGCTCTTAGGCTTTGGGAAAGATTCTAAAGCTCAGATCCTTAGCATGGCTGAAGATGAAGTATCATAGGAGATGGAATGATAACCTCTCTATGGTTTGACAATTGGCATTCTCACAGCCCACTCGCGGATTCTTATGGGCAAAGATTCATCTATGATTCATGTATGGAAAAGAACGCGAAGGTAAATGTCCTGATTCATAACTTAGAATGGAAAATTCCTACCACCCAAGCTATTGGTTGGCACCCCGTTGTAGAAGCTATTCCTTCCAATTATAATCCTAAGATGGGGCAAAAGGATGAGATAGTTTGGTTGGATTTGTCAAATCACAGATTCTCAATCAAAGTAGCTTGGGAGCAACTAAGAATTCATCATCGGATGGTTGAATGGCATGACGTTGTGTGGTTCAAGAATGTCGTTCCAAGACATTCGTTTCTTCTATGGATGGCTGTCCAACAGAAACTCACAACTCAAGATAGACTTCATCGGTATGGTATACATGATCCCAATAGATGCTCATTCTGTCTCCGCAACAATGAAGATCACAACCACTTGTTCTTTGAATGCTCATATACTAAAGCGATCTGGTGGGATGTTTGTGATAGATGCGACATTCCAAGAATGACAAAAGGTTGGGATGAATGGATTCGATGGGCCACTGTCACTTGGTATGGCAAGAGTTCCGTTCCAACAAATGAAAACAAAAGGATCCAAAAAGCTTGGAGGGTTAAACATAGATTCTTAATTTGATAGTTAGCTGGTTGTATTGGTTTCACTAACGAATCTAGTGAGGTTTTAGTTTTCTGTTCGGTGGCTACCCTGTAGCCATCTGTTGTTTTATGTTTCTGTTCTCATTGTAAATCTGGGGTATGCCCTTTATAATCTTTGTATCTTCTTCTTTTAATACATACGTCAACTTACCAAAAAAATAGCATAATATTTTCTGTTTCGCTAATTTCTTTAGTGTTTCAGGTTTGTCAATAGTCGTTGTTTTAGGTGATGTCTTTTATACTCTACTTTTCCACCTTAGAACATTGAGAACAATATTTGATTTTGGTTGGGGGGAGGGGTGTAGTCGTAAGTTAAAAAAAAAACTAAATTTTTGTTGTTATTAAAACCATTTGACAAAACTGTTGTTGATAAGATGGCAGAGTAAGGAGGAATTTTATTGACTCTTAAGATGCATCTTAGTAATTATTCAAGAACAAGGTTCTATCACATACTGCTTATGGAATATTCAAATTTACAAACTCTCACATTATTATCACTTGATTCTACTCATATACTTATCTAACAAGTATTTATAAATCATCAATTTCACACACATGTTTGTGGGTTGCACATTGGATCATTACATGAATTTTGTTTTTTTTTTTTTGTTAAAGGTAACAACTAAGTGAAAGGGATAAGATACAATTTGTTAAAAAACATGGATAATAAATATAATATTGATGATAATAAAAATGTAGATAAGTTTGGTTTTGTAGCCTCCCCTAACATAAGCAATTAAGCCCGAAGGGGTGTTTTAACACCTAATACCTTAAAGTCAACTGACTTGGGAGCTATTAGCCCAGTGCTTGTTACATGGGTTTAGCAGAAAAACTTAAGGGAACCAAATGCTTGTATCAGTATTTGCAACCTGAGTTATTGAGCTCGTAGAGGTGTCTCAACACCTAATGCCCTAACACCAACTGGTCTGGGAGTCATTAGCCTAAAGCTCGTTACATGGGTTAAAGATGCATTATGTTTTAAGTTATATGTATATATATTAAAAAAAAAAGATAATAATCCTAACCCAATGAAGTTAACCTTAAAAAAACATTAGAACAAAATTGTGTTTTCATCCAAGTAAAGCCCCATAACTATGTGTTGATATATTGAGCACAAAAGGATAGTTTATTAATATCTTTGTAAAGAGGTATGGAGCAGACATAAATCTAATGAGAGTATGTTTATTTGAATAGATCAATGGAAGTTAAATGATGAATGCCTTGTTTTTGGATTGTTTTTCTACTTTAACGCTTTAATTACTAGGGACTAATAATAAGCTAGTTAGGGGGTATGATTAGTACTTAAAAAGTGCATTTTCCTTAAGGTTTTATATCATCATATTGCACTTAAAGTATCATTAAATTCCATATCTTAAGCATGTTTTATAATAACAAGTCTGATAGCATAAGATATTTTTAATTTATGGTAAATGTTTTTTTTTGAATGCATGCATATCTCATAATTTAAAGGATTGATTGATGTGTTTAACTAAGCTTAAAGAAGAGATGTTGGTTCAATTCAAACTGGAACATCATTCGGTTATTCGATCATAACTAGAGCTGTAGAACATGGATTTAGGTCTGGTTTATATGGATGGAAAGCTAAGACATAGGAATCTGTCATGTAACCCAAACAATGTTCAGTGTTCAACTCATATCTCAAGTTCTAGAAGTCCAAATGAGCTCATTCTTATTTTGTTGGAAAGCTGAGACAAACGCCTAGAACTTTTATGAAGACTATCTGTTCAAATTCTGATGTTAGTAATGACGCTTTTCATTTCCTTAACTATACATATTTAACTTATATCATGTTTATATTCTTATATTATTTATTTATGTTTTTCTTCTTCATAATGTTTACCTAAGTTTATTTTGTCAATGTGAAAAGGGTACACTAATGGTGTAAGAATAAGTATAATATAAACTCAACATGGACTAAAATGTTTGATACTGACATGTTTTGTATTGGTTATCTTACACACTCTTAATACCTTACTTGTTAAATGGTTAATCTAGTTTGTGTTGTACAACCCTTGGTACAACAAATACTTGGCACTTTTATAGCGTATTGTATAGTATAACCGACACTTGTGCTATCAAAGGAACTTGATTTGTTGTTAACATAAGTTATAACCATGAATACCTGACCACGTTTACAAGTATTGGTATTACTCAAATAAGATAATTAATATAATCATGTTAATAATTTATAATCTGATTGGAACCTTCTTTGTGTGTGGTTTTCCAGTTGAGTAATAAAAAGAGTTTATACTATTCTTATTTGAAATACCATTAGTGGATCCTTTAACCTTGACAATTATTTTATCCTTGTTTAATCCTTACATCAATATCACATCTCAAAAGTTCTCTTCAACTCCTTTTCATTTGTTGTCCATAATTTTATGTAGTTCACCTCCTTGTTGTTCGACCCTGGTCTTGCCGAGTTATTTATTACTTCGACACTCCTGCACTTGGGATGAGACACCAAGCTTTTCATCGTGTCACCTTACATGTTTGATTATTACTTTATTTATACCGATTCTAAACTGAAATAAACCCTAATAGACCAAAAATCCAAAACTGAAATAACAAAAATCCCAAATAGACTAGGAAATCTGATCTGAATATGAAATTAATTCTGAAGTCTTCTTGCCTTATTGTACTTGGTTTCCTTATTTTGCATTGATAATTAATGAAGAAAACCTCACTCTTTAATACTTTCCAATTTAGTTTCCTTTCTAGAAACCAAAATGTCATTAAATACCACCAATCATTCTTTCTTTATGTAGCTAGGATGAATAAGGTGTAAGAAAAGGATTCTGAAACATTAATGAATCCTTGCCACACTTGGAAACTATGTTGCAACCCATTAAAGATCCTTGTAGAACTAGAAGATTACCAAAGCAAGCT
>Ga0325411_1005756_pt1 | contig 13675 bp, 7 predicted proteins | sample PopdelMetagenome_13_FD_206181 | JGI IMG/M metagenome (GOLD analysis project Ga0325411, IMG submission 206181) | Populus deltoides microbial communities from Bellville, Georgia, United States - Xylem-PdIQD-R4 | ecosystem: Host-associated > Plants > Phyllosphere > Stem > Wood/Secondary xylem... | reverse complement strand
GGTCTCTGGTTTGTTTGTGATTGAAGGAGAACGGATGTGAGTGTCTTTGTCGGAATAGATTAGGGGTGTTGTTGTCTTTTAGAGTAGCTGAGATTCAAAACGCAGGTTTCAATCTGGTTTTTTTTTTAATTTATTCTAAATTAAAATTATTTATATTTTTAAATTATTTTAATATCCTACTATAAAAAAAAATTTAATTTAAAAAAAAATCGTTTGATATTATAATAACACTTGTTTTTCAATATATTTTTATTTAGAAATAAATATAAATAGTATTTTTCTTTTATTTTTTTAAATTTATTTTTAATATCAACATAACAAAACAATCTAAAAATATTTAAAAAAATTAATTTAAAATAAAAAAATAAAACTTAATTCATTTAAGATTACTTATTAATCTAAAACTAGTTTTATTTTAAATTGTTTTTTATTTTGACCCGATCAAATTTAAATATTTTAATTAATTGATCTATAATTTAAGTCATTAGGATAAATCTATAAAATAGACTTTAAATTTTTTTTAATTTTATTTGAGATAATATTATTTTAATTTTTAATTTTAATGTTCATTCTAATTGACTTTTTAATCTATAAAATAACATGATAAACTAATGACTCAAGCCCTAAAATAGGCAACTGTGGTTTGGACTCGTGCAAGAAGTGTTTGTAAAAACTTATAATTCTTCTATTTATCAAGTCAATATATCATTAATTAGATATGAGAGTTTACTTAATTAGTTAAAAATGAATGTTTGACATGATTTTCATGCTCTTTATTAATCTTTCATGAAATCCAGGTTAAATATAGCGAGGGAAGTTTTTGGTATTTTAGTATAAATATTTTTTAAAATTTTTTTTAAAAAAATATATCAAAACAATTATTTTAGATTTTTTAAAAATTTTAACATCAATACATTAAAATTATAAAAAAATATTAGATCAATTTGATGTTTTTTCACATCAAACTCACTTTTAAAAAATACCTAAAAGCATCAAATTTGATAATTTTTCACGTCAAAATTATTTTAAAAAAGCACCCAAAATCAAAAAATACCGCTCACTAAACCTGCTTGATATATGACTTGTTACTTATTATCGGATAATAATAATTAAGTCAAAGGGTGATCCTTTTTGTAAATCAATTTTAAGGATTGAGGTTCGAAGAAGGGCGTAAATTTTTCTCTGACAAGTCTCTTGAAGTTTCCAGTTGCCACACTACAAAACTAGTCCCTCCCTGAGCACAAAACTTGAACTTGCTGAGTTTAACAACAGTAATTGGAGTTTGTTCAAAACCGAGGAAAATCCTGTCATGGTTGAAGTGTCCGTAGAGTTCAAAACATAAGCACCTGGATGGCGAAAGGAAAAGCAAAAAGTGACTAGCCTGTTAAGTGGCATAACATGATCAGAGCCAGTACATATATATCCTCTGGTTGACTTGTAATGGTTTCAATTGATTTGATTCGATTCGGCTGGTGCTGTGTGTTGTTTGAGTGTGTATCAAGGCTTTTCTGATTCGGCTAACAAAGCAAAAGTGTTTCGGCGTAGTTTGCTTTCACTTCTGCAAGCTCGATGTGTGTTCTGTAAAAGAAGTATTGAAACTTCTAGCCATCTTTTCATTTAAAGTGTTTTTGCTTGGAAGTTATGGATGGAATTCCTAGCTTGGTGGGGTATTAGTGGCTGCTTCCCAAAAACTGCTGATGATATGTGTTAGTAATGATCTACAATGGTGCAAGCAAAATTTCAGAAACATTCATGGCAACCTTTCTTTACTTGTATTGTTTGGAGTCTGTGGCTTCATCGGAATGATGTAGTCTTTAATGATGCTACTCCAGATCTTATGGTTGAAGATTGATAGAAACACTGTTGCTTACAATATTGGATTGGATCTAGGATCAAATTCTGAAACAACAGAATAACTCATAGCTGACTTTTACCATCTTTTCTTTAATTTGCCTGGTCTTCATTCCCTTTTTTTCGTTGCAGCAGCCTTACTTTTATGGCTTTTTTTTTTTTTTGTCTTGTTTCTGTTGTTTCCTTTTTTTTCTACTTCTTTGACTGTCTTCTTATTAGCTAAAGTTAATAAAATCTAGAATATTATCTTAAAAAAAAAGGGGGGCAGCCTGCCTTCTCAATGGGGTGAGTTTTCTCTAATTACATTCAAGTTCGAATCCGCTGGGAATCAAACTTTCCTTGATAAGCATCATGTTAAAGTAGTTGTAGTAGAATCAGCTTAAAATCCCAAATCAATTACAAGTATAAAAATATAAAAAATAAATGCAATCAATCACACAAGATTATGTACAAAATTTACGTAATTTAATAACTTATGTCTTATTTTCATAGACAAGACAATCAAAAAACAAAATTACTATGAGAAAGTAAAAATTACAAGGTAAATCCATCCAAAATCCCAAATTAAATAACCCAACGTTGACTACTAATTGCTAACGTTAATCCGACTACTTAATTACGTATGGTTTACTGCAAGGTATCATTCTGTAGGTATCATTCTTGGGATCATGCAGAATGCTTGCCTTTTCACCTGCCACTATCAGAATTTCAGCATTTTTCAAAGTAAGCAGGGGCTTCAAAAATATGAGTTATAGCCCTCAACTCTCTGAGGCAGCTTAATCACAAACCGCAATTCCCATGAATCCTTCATGGACCAAATGTAAGCCTCGTCAACTTTTGAAAGATAGAAGGCTGATATCAATTCATCAAGCATATATACTTGTCTCCATGTGAATTCCCAAATCGTAATTCAAAATAGACTCTGGTTATCTCCTTGAACTCTTCTCTGCTCATGTCATATGAAACTATCAAATACCACCCCGTCCTTCCGATCATGCTAGTTGCTTTCTGGATAAGAAAATCATTGCCAAGCCAAATAGCAGCTTTGTAATTCAGATGGAATAATGGAATACCTCCAATGTCCTTCCACCCATCAGCTTTCAAAGAGTAGACTCTAGGGCCTCACGTTCATATGAGTCGATGTCAATAAATGGCTTATCATTATATGAACACATCTTATGACCGTGTAATCATCTTCTTCTTGAAGATAACCAAACCCCAACAAAGGGAAAGAGTTCTCAACTGTGGCGATATTGAAACCCGAGAATGGAAGGAGTAATTTGAAAACCCCAATAGAGGGATTCAAGAGAAAGATATCTCGATAGCACTTTTGGTCCGAAATGCAAATTAAGTATGCCCTTGCATGAACCAGAAATTTCTACGTTTTCTATGCTTAATGAAAAAGGCAATGACAACCTTCTTGCCTTGCTCCATTCTTCATCTTCAACACAATAAAGCTTGGAGTCAAGCTTCAGGACAAGATTTGGGTTCTTCAAATTTGCTATTTGGATGCTACTTAACAAATTCTAGACTGCCAAGGAATATTGCCAACATTGACTTGACAGGCAGTCTAGCAAAAATGTCAGTGATGATATATCACTAGGAATGTTAGATGACATTTCAGTGAATGTATAGTTGCTGGTGGATGCTGCTGAGCTTGGTGAACTCATTTTTGGCTATAGGCATATATGTTGTCAGATTAGCAGTATCTAAGGATGGGAGAAGATGGGAGTATATATGGACAAAGAAGGAGGGCTCATTGGCCATACTTTCATTAATGAAAGATATCTGAGTAGATTCCGATCTACTATTTTCTTGAGAAGATAAGGAACCTCCTTAGATTACTGCTTGAAGCAATTGAAAGTATTGTTTCAAATTCTTTTCTTGCAATGAAACCCCAAAAAAACAAAGAATTCTTTTCTTGCATGTTACTTAACCTTTCTTTGTTCCAAAGGTTCCTCAAAATAATTCTATATCCTCAAAACTTATGTTTATGATGCATCCCACATGCTTATGATCTTCATTCCTTCAACATTCCAATGGCCATTGTCCCTCTCCCCACCTTGTTAAACGGAACTAGACTATTCGTCTCAAATTCACCTCCAAAACTCACCCCACAAGCAAGGAATTCCTACAGTCCTACTACTAGTCATAAAAATATACGTACAAGAATTTGTGCTTGTGTTGCGAAATGCCATCCACAATTCTTGCACCAACCTTTGATTGAAACTAGCTTCTCTTCAAGGCATGGAGACTTATTGCCACTAGTGCCATCCAATGCTAAGACATCATCAGGATCAGGAGAGGAAGATAACCCAGCTGTAGAAACAGTTCTCAAGCTTTACACATCAATCAAGAACAAAAATATCAGGGAATTGTCTGATATAATTGGTGATGAATGCCGATGTGTTTGCAATTTCTTCTCCTTCTTCCAACCCTTCCAAGGGAAACAGGCATGCCCATTAAGTTTCTAACCTGCTAAATTCTTTTACCTAGAGTTGTAGCATCACACAAATGATATATATGTGATTCCTTTTGTTTTCCTTTTGCAGCAAGTGTTGAATTTTTTCAAAATTCTGATCAAATTCTTGGGAAACAATTTTGAATTTGTCGTGCAACCTACCTTCCATGATGGACTGAATGTTGGCGTAGCTTGGAGACTAAGTATATGCCACTGCCTTCTATCTCTCCTTGTTGGTTTTTTGGGAAAACTTCATTAACATCCCTAATATTTTACCTCTTTCTCAATATTGTCATCCTAAACCGATTAATTTTATGAATTCCTCATTCAAAACCTATTAGAAATTAAGCAATGCTTCCTTTCCATAGCCAAAACACGTTCAGAAAACACCTGGGTATTCTAGCATGGGAGGGAAACATTGTTTAATTCAAATAAGTTTGGGATGAGAAATCGATAAAATTAATCAGTTTGGGATGAAATTAAGAATCAAATAATATGTTAGGGACACAAATGAGGTTCTTCTTCTTCTTCCTCCTCCTCCTTTTTCCTTGATATTTAAGAGGGCTCCAAGTGGAGACTTGGGGAGGGGACAAGGTACACAACCAATTATAGCAATTGGCTATATATGTTGTCATTGCCATCTCTTCACAGGGAAATTATCACAGTTTTGAGGAGTTGCAAGGGAAGCTTTTCTTACCATGTTTTTTTTTTTATGTTTGGTTAATTTATTTTGTAATTTGTAGACTGGAGCAAGACACATGTGCCTTTCGGAAAGGGTTTCAGCTTCTACATTCTCCAAGTATACCAAGGGAGGATCGTCATAAGGTGTGTGATCAAAACATCTCCACAAGATTATCCATTAACCTCAAATATCAAAAAAGAGAAACACTCATTTAATATAATATATAAATTAATCACTTAGTTATTATCTTTGAGATAGAAAAATGAAAGATAAAAAAGATGGGAAAGATACGTCTCAATGTATTTTTTTTATTTGAAAATATAGAAATTTATTCCAAAACTATTTTAGAGATATATATATTCATTTTATATATGTCTTCGTTTTTAAGTCTTCAATCATACACTTTTCCGTCTTTATTAACTTTATATTTTGTATTTGTACATAATTATATATGACAAATTAATTATTATATAGATTGAGCCAAAAGAATTAAAAAAATCTGACCACTAGCTTTAGCAATAATGGTTGGATTTACTGTATATTACATGAGCTAATTAATATTGATGATGCATGAGCTTTCCATTTGTCCATCTCATGAATGACAGTACTGTATATTACAGGAATGTGGAGATGTTCATGGAACCACTTCTTCATATTGAGCCTTTTAGACTGGTAATTTGCAATCCCGATTTTCTTATTCACTGAATCCGGTGCAGATCAGAAGTAAGGGAAGGATACTGATCATGACTCCTTCTGGCGTATGATAGACACCCTTTTTCTTTCTTTTGCAGAAAATGATGGGATTCGCCACGAGCATTGTGGAAAAGATGAGCTCCTGTAAATTGTCCAGAGACAAGGTGAAGAAAGCTGTGCTTGTTATGGTTTTGCTTGCTGTCATCTTGATCTTCTTAATGCCTGGGATGTATTAGGCAGCATAATTAACCCTGTAAGATGATGCAATCACAGCATCTCCTGTTTCAGTTAGTACTGTACCATGTGGTAGTGTGCCCAGAGATGCTCAGAATTTCTGTATGAGATTTGATTAGATTAATTGTAAAATAATTAAGAAAATAAAATTACAGCATATTAGATTAAAAAACACAAAGGCCAAGAGACATGTGAAACCACCTCGTAAACCAGGTCCGAAACCGAATAGATCCGTGGCACAAAAGTCATATTTTATACATTAATTTAATGAAAAAAAGGGAATGTCCATGGCATAATAATAAAAAAAAAAAAAACATTTTGATGAACAAGTGATGTGCTTCCCAATAAGTGGGGGGGAATGCCAAGTAGAAACAAAAGAGGGAAGTAAGGCCATTGATTCTCTTTTCTAAAAAATAAATCAAGCTTTAATTAAAATGTTTTAATAAGAAGAAAATATGGGTCCATGCACCCAAAATTTTAGTGCCCAATCAAGATATGATCAAGTTTTTGGTTCAAAAATTCAAAATAACAATGGAATGCTGCATAAATCCTTAATTAATCTCGTAATCTTGATATCATAATCTAATATTTTATTTTTCATGTAATTTATTATTTTTATTTACTACCATGAAAAATAAAAAAAAATCATTTTAAATTATAAAAAACAAATGAGAAAGATTTAATGAATGCAGTTTTACCGGAATTGACTTGAATTAATGAGATTGTTTTATAGTTATTTTATCCAATAAATATCAACTCATTCATAACTTGATATATATATTACTTAAATAATAAATCCTTTTGTAAATATTTAAAAATGATTTTAATATTTAAATTTTATACCAGGTAAATAATAAATAAAATAAAATAAAATCTGATCCATGAATTAAATCATCATTATCAACCATATAAAAAATGTTGTAACTCGACTTGATCCAACAAGTAAAAATTTGAACGATTTAGGGTAATATATGTAATTTCATATTTTTCCAGTAATTAATCTCTTTTGTTGCCGTGCTGTTAATAATGCACCCCCATACACACGTTATAGATTGCAAACTCCCTACCAAACTGTATCTCTCCCTCTCCCTCTCTCTCTCTGGCATGTCCTTTTCTAAGCCCGCATTCACATTTGGTCTCGGTTTCTTTGATCAATCAAGTAATCTCTTTCCATCTCCTTAAAAAAAAAATTCTCAAACTTTGATGGGTTTTGTTCGATTCTGATCTCAAGGTACAGTTTTCAAGATTTTGGTTTTCTTTTTGTACACTTTTGATTTTCTGGCTTCTTTGATGGATTTCTGAAATTGGTCTTGGAGATTTTTGGATTCTCCGTTGAATTTGGTGCAAAGGGTCTATTTTTTAGAAGATTTTGAGCTTTTTTAGTTTATTTAGCGTATTTTGGAATCTGGGTTTTTTTGTGGTTGTTTAGAGAAACTGGTACATTAGGATTTTTTTTTTTTTAGTTTTGCTCATTTTAGAAAGTTTTAAGCATGTTCTGTTTTTTTATGATGATTTAGAGAAATGGGAGGTTTTTGGGTTTTATAGAGTGTTTTTTTTTTCTTGCATTGTAGCTTCTTGGGTGGGAATAAGATGAAGAGGTTAAAGAATGAACCTTCTAGTACTAGGAGGTGCAAGCTGTCGCATTTGTTGTTGGTTATAGGAGCATTGTACTTGGTGTTTTTAGCATTCAAGTTTCGACACTTTTTAGAGATTGCAGCAATGGTGAGTGGGGGTGATAGGTATGTTGGATTGGATTCGCTTTCCATGGTAAAAGATGTTGAAGATTCTGATTTAAGCAAATCGTTTTTTAGTTCGGTTTATAAGGATACGTTTCACCGGAAATTAGAAGATAATCGAAACCAAAACGCACCGATGATGCCCAGTAAGGAACCTTTGGAAGAGGAGAAAAGAGGGGGGACAAAAACTATAAAACCAATTCAGTATCCTTATGGTCGAATAACAGGAGAATTTATGAGGCTAAGGAATGCAACTAGGAATTTTTCACCATTTGAGAGAATGGCAGATGAGGCTTGGCTGCTTGGATTAAAGGCATGGGAAGAAGTGGAAAATTATGATGGGAAGGAGATTGGACAGAGTTCTTTATACGAGGGGAAGATTGAGTCATGTCCTCTGTGGGTATCCATGAGTGGCGAGGAGTTAGCTGGAGGGGAAAAGTTGATGCTTCTTCCATGTGGTTTAGCAGCAGGGTCATCTATAACCATTGTGGGAACACCCCATCATGCACACCAGGAGTATGTACCCCAGCTTACAAGGTTGAGGAATGGTGATGGCACTGTTATGATTTCACAGTTCATGATTGAGTTGCAGGGGTTGAAGTCAGTGGAGGGGGAGGATCCACCGAAGATTCTACATTTAAATCCTCGATTGAGGGGAGATTGGAGTCGGCATCCTGTCATTGAGCATAATACCTGCTATAGGATGCAATGGGGGACAGCTCAAAGGTGTGATGGTTTGCCATCCAAGAAAGATGAGGACATGCTGGGTAAGAGCTACCTTGTTTTTTAATAGTGTTGGTTAACTCATTTTCCTTGTTTGCTTATGTATGCTAAGTTAAATGCAACTTGGAAAGATGATTACTTAATGTATACTTTTATTAAAGAAAGATGATGCAATGGGGGGGGGTGGGGGGGGGGCTTACATTGAGGGGACTCAAGTCCCTAGAATTGATGTTTTGTTAGACATTCTCTACACTTTTCTTCACATAAGTTGTGTGAGGTGAAAGAGATGTGATTGCCTTCCTAAATCTTTCTAGACAATTCAGTTAGTGCCAGGGGCATAAGTGAAAACTGCTTATAGCCCTAGTTCAGATTAAAACTTGTGTTGATGACCATTTACATCAGGTTGGTACTCGACCATTGACCCCTTGATTTATGCTAGGATGCTGGTAAGATCCTATCTGGTAATGCCTTAGTTTCTACTTCGATAGTACATGGTTTTTAGTTAATATATAGTCAAAGAAATGTCTCAACTGAGATGCAATATTCAGATCTAACTATTATCTTTGTTTTCTTCCCCTGTTCTCTTATTAAGCACCATGACATTGTTTCTGATATTGATGCCAATTTCTGCACCACCTTTCCTTTTCATGTAGAAATTAGAAAATGATGCACTTGCCAGAATTTATATTTTAGCACTTTGCAGACGGATTCTAGCTTTCCTATGGTTAACTTGTTAACGAATGTGAACTAGATTTGAAAAGTAGGTTTAGAGTATCATTAAGCTTAGATTAATTTCCTCATGGGTGTAAATGAAATAAAGGTGGGTCAGAGTTGGTGAAGAGTTTTTGCTGGTCTGGTTTGTGTTAAACTGTATGATTTCTGAAGCATTTGTCTTTATTGTCATACTTACCTAATAGTTGTTGAAGTTCTTAATTGTTTAGCTTCCTTGTTAATAACCACATTTAAGCCCGCACCCTGAAGTTCTTTGTGAATTTTGATTCTCCCTACTCTATTTTAGAAAATTGAATTGTATAATTTTTCTAATGCATGTATTCGGCAGTTGATGAACATTTGAGATGTGAGAAATGGATGCGGGATGATAATGTAGACTCAAAAGAATCCAAGACAACATCGTGGTTTAAGAGATTTATAGGGCGTGAACAGAAACCTGAAGTGACCTGGCCATTTCCTTTTGTGGAGGGAAAATTGTTTGTCCTGACCTTGCGTGCTGGTGTTGATGGATACCATATTAGTGTTGGGGGCCGGCATGTGACCTCGTTTCCATATCGTCCGGTAAGTTGATATAGATGAGAAAAAAGTGATTATTATACCCTTTGACAGTTCTTTCTGTTTCTCCAACTCAAATGGTGAACCTTGGCCTTGTGGATTTGGAAAATGATATTTGCATATCTGATGCACAATGGGCTTTCTAGCTGTTCTATCCACCCACTTGGGAGAAATAGCACTTTCAAAATATTTGTGACATTGACATTTTTTTTATGAAGATTTCCATGAACTAACCTTATCCCTGTTTATCATCTTTTTAAGCTTGCCCTTTTCTTGATTCCCTTTGCTTTCCACTGGATTTCTTCATTATAGTCCCTGTAGATTTTGCAGTGCATAATCTTAATAGTTGTGTTTGTTAGAGTAGTAGTATGTTTTGTTCAATTATATAATAAGCTCAAAATATTTCCTACAACATTTTTCCATGGCTTTAGGGATTTACCCTTGAAGATGCAACGGGATTAGCAATCAAAGGAGACATGGATGTTCATTCAATTTTTGCCACTTCTCTACCCAGATCACATCCAAGCTTCTCTCCTCAAAGAGTATTGGAAATGTCAGAAAAGTGGAAAGCTCATCCTTTACCAAAGAGGCCAATTCAAGTTTTTATTGGGATTCTATCAGCTACAAATCACTTTGCAGAACGCATGGCAGTTAGAAAAACTTGGATGCAATCATCAGCAATCAAGTCATCAAATGTAGTTGCTCGTTTTTTTGTTGCATTGGTAAGATCTCCACATTTATTTCTTAACCCTCAATTTTATTTGTTTTTTAAGTAGCAATGTTTAATTGTATCAACAGTCACTCAATTATTCCCTGATTTGAGAAACATACTTCAATTATTGAATCTTTTATGTATTCTTTCATCTTCTTTGCAAGTTTACCAAAGTCTTTTTATCCAACTTCTGTTTCTTTCTGCTAACATTATCCTTAAATAATGCCATTCTAAAAAGTGACGCTCTAGTTGTTGTATGGCAACATCAAAAAAAGTTAATGGAAATTTGGATCAAAGGACTGCAATAAAAATTTCAAAGAAAGTTGAAATTGCATTAAATGATTTGAAATTGAGGAATTTAAGTTGAGTAATAGTTGATGGTCCACTGACACAATTAACAGCCTTACCCCACCTTTTGTTGTTGATGATTTAAGTGCTTGATTTTACAAGTCCAGAGAGCTTGGATGCAAGGATATATCTTTATCATTGCCCTAGATATTTTGTGTTGAAATATAAACAAGAAAATACAATGAAGAGCAAGAAAAACAATATTCATGTACATGGGAGCATTGTGAATTTGCAAGAGTGTGTGTGTGTCTTTCATTGTCAAATTATTTAATCTACTTAATGTAATATTGTGCATTCTGTAAGATGGACCATTGTTTTGGAACAGAGGAAGCAGAACTATGGTTATTTACTTTCTTTTTTTCTTTTTTTCCATCCATCTGTTATGTAGAATTCATACTCTAATTTATCTTTGTACCTGTTCATGAAAACCACAGAATCCAAGGAAGGAGGTGAATGCAGTACTAAAAAAAGAGGCAGCATACTTTGGTGATATTGTGATTTTGCCGTTTATGGATCGATATGAGCTTGTGGTTCTTAAAACTATTGCTATTTGTGAGTTTGGGGTAAGTCTATGATTCATTCAGTTGGCATTTTTCATTGAATCTTTTAAATAGGATCTTTGAGAACTAGTAATTGTGTATTTATTTATATCTCCTGAATATATTTTTTTAACACATCTGAATATATTTCATGCAGGTTCAGAATGTTTCTGCTGCGTACATTATGAAATGTGATGATGATACATTTGTTAGGGTTGACACTGTCTTGAAAGAAATTGACCGTACCTCTCGCTCCAAGTCACTTTATATGGGCAATCTCAATCTATTACATCGTCCTCTAAGAAATGGCAAATGGGCAGTTACTTTTGAGGTATGTCATGTGAATTCTGATTTCTTAAAATCCCTGGCAGCAGTGTCTTTGCTTATATAAATTCAATTGTCTTGTTCTTTTTTCCCTTAAAAAACAAACTAAAACGTTATAATATCTGGAGAAGGGGGGACAAAGGCAAATTATTAGAATCTCTACAAAATATACATCTTAACAATCTCTTCTACAAGATCATACAACCTGAACATTCAGAAAATGAAAGAATTTTTAATTGCTTATCTGGTACACCATCCTCTGTTTTACTAGAAACAACCTTGGTGATACTGATCATGGCACTTTTGAATTACTTGACTGAGTTACCATATGAATTAACCAGCTTCTTTCTCATTGAAGGAGCATTATTGGAAATACTATCTACATTCTTGCATTATTTGCAAGAGTTGCCTACCTTTGTCTTCCTTTTTACCCTTCTCCTTTACAATTTTTTACCGCATTTGATATTCATGGAATGGAATGGGTATAGGTTCAGAAACTTGTTCTAGGCATAGAATGGCAGAAGACAGCTTTGAGAAGGCTGTTTGTGCTTCTTGGTTAGAGTTGATAAGGGTGTTTTTTTTGGTAGTTAAAGAATTCAAACATCGTCCCTAATCTGCTACCAGAGTCATCCTTAAACTCGGTTCTTTTTTATGATTTTGGTAGTCAGGTCTTAGGGACCACGCTCTAGTTAAGCTCCTTTCATGAATCAGATAGTCCTGAACATACGATACATATTGTTGCTTTGACTGGGAGTGTAAAATGGAAAAGAAACTAGTATTCTAGATGTGGTTCGCAATGTTCCTGCTCTTAATGAATTCAAAATTTGATTTCTCTGTGTTTCTGGATGAGTATGACATGAATGATATAATTGTTTTTCTATGTTCACTTCTTTCATTTGAAGGTTATTGCCTATTGTAACAGGAATGGCCTGAAGCAGTATACCCTCCTTACGCTAATGGACCTGGATATGTAATTTCTACTGATATTGCTAAATTTGTCATCGCTCAACATGGCAAACAAAGCCTCAGGGTTAGTGATACTACAATCTTATTTAATACTTTTTTTCTTCTGTTGGAGGATGCTCTCCCTTCCTCTCCTTTTCTTTTAGCAATTCTTTGACAGCTATCTTTCCAATCAGTCTGTATTGTAAAATATGTTAATTTCATTGCAGCTCTTCAAGATGGAAGATGTTAGTATGGGAATGTGGGTTGAACAATTCAACAGCTCCACCCCTGTCCAGTACTCCCACAACTGGAAATTCTGTCAATATGGATGCATGGAGAACTATTATACTGCACATTACCAATCCCCAAGGCAGATGATCTGTCTATGGGACAAGTTGGCGAGAGGTCGGGCTCAATGTTGCAACTTCAGATGACATATTTTATCAGATGTCTCCGAGGAGCCTTTAGATGATGGCGGCAGCTTTATTACACTGGTTGACACGTCTTCATATTCTTGTCCTTATTTTATGCTTGGACCCTCTGGTCAGGTCACCTTTGCCGATTTTGTTCATTTAAGTGGGCTCTAGAGATGGCTGTTTTTTAATTGCAGCCTTTGATTTATGAAGAACAGACTTTTCATCTTGTAATTGAAATGGCTTCTAGCCAAGGCCAAAACATCTCGGCTTGAACTAAAAGCTGGAGAAATTGTATATACCCTACTTTCTATTACAAGTATCGATTCTGTTAGTGCAGAAGTGAGAAAATCCTTTCGACTCATTACATGCTTCTGTTGCAAATATAGGTTGGAAAATTTGAAGCACTAACTTGTTCGAAGTCGTGCACATATTGCTAGTCATTCTTCAGTGTAATAATTCCTTCAAGGTTTTGTTTATAAAGGTTTGGCTTGCTCTATTTGCGCTTGTGTAGTGTGTGTTGTGGGTGGAGAAGCTGACAGATTTTTGGGTATCACTTCCTATCTGGTGTGTACAAAAACCTGTCAGCTTCTCCACCCTCAACACACACAAGCGCATATAGAGCAAGCTAAACCTTTATAAAACATAACCTTAAAGGAATTATTACACTGAGGAATGAATAGAAACTTCATCATTCAATATTTAACACTTCCTTCTTGATTTTGAA
>Ga0325411_1005755_pt1 | contig 13675 bp, 9 predicted proteins | sample PopdelMetagenome_13_FD_206181 | JGI IMG/M metagenome (GOLD analysis project Ga0325411, IMG submission 206181) | Populus deltoides microbial communities from Bellville, Georgia, United States - Xylem-PdIQD-R4 | ecosystem: Host-associated > Plants > Phyllosphere > Stem > Wood/Secondary xylem... | reverse complement strand
CCAAGAGTCGGAGTTTCTGAAAAAATGTAACGTTTTTCAAGTTATGGTGTGATTTTGTTGTTTCCATCTGGGTGTGCGGAGGGTGAATCTGATCTGTTTTGGTCACTAGAAAATGTTGGAGAAAAAGCTAAAAACTTCTGAGCCATTTATTTATGTGGCTTCGGTGTAACAGCTCATAGCTTCAATATATAGGAAAAATTAACAGCTAAAGCCTTAGACGATAGAGACTCAAACTAAGTCACTTGCATGTGTTACGAGACTCATGAACCACCCCTATTAAGTTATGTGTGACAAGAAATTATTGCCATTGTAATCACAAAGAACCTGCAGTAATCAATAATTCCTCAGTCAGTGCAGAAGATGGTTTCTATGATCTGAATTCAATGCTTCAATACTGTGTGACAAGAAATCTATGGTAAAAACTGCAATGTGGTATCTAAGCATCAAAAACTGGTAAGCAGATATTAACCTTGGTATTAACTAAAGATCAATAAAAGATTGGCTTACTGAGAAGTGGGAAGATCATCATAACTGGCTTGAAATTGGAAGAACTGAGTGAAGGGAAGGGTCTGATCGCTAGTTCCCATTGTGGCAGCGGCAGGTAGAGCTGCTATTACAGCACTTAGCCTCAAAACGAAGTCAAATATAACAAGCCCCTTGTATTCAACCTTTTCATGGTTATAAGCTCCTTTTAGAGGTGCTGTTCCTTTAGCAACAGCTTTTGTTTCAGTAGGAATATCAACTTTAGATGGCATTTTATAGCTTAAAGGACAGAGAGAAGAAAGATTTCAAAAAGCTTGTGATGGAATAAAATGAGTTGTAGAGCCTTATATATGGAGAACTAGAGGAGTAGGTTAAATCGAGTTTGTACCAAGGATTGTAATTTTAAAACATTATTTTATTTACATGAATAAGGGAGTTGTTGCTAACCGTTTCCATTTCATTTAAAGTTTGCTTTTTTATCACTTTGATAAAAGTCAAGAAGAAAGTTGTGAGAAGCAGAGGAACATAAATTAGTTGGTCTCCAGCTCAAGGCAGCAAGTCACTTGTAATAATAAATAGATGATTTCAGGTTTTGGGATGTTTGTTTTTAAGCTTGGCATGGATTGATATTGTGATATTAAGAATTTTATTTCCTTTGTTGGAATGAATGTATGATATATATTTGCATCATTGCATTGTATGATATATACTCGAGACCCAATGGGGTTCGGTTTGAGTTTCTAAAATCCATGTCTGTTAGGTTTTGGATCGGGTATGAATAGTATTTTCAGTTTCAAATATGGATAGTACCAAAACCTGACCTGTGGGTATTCATTGTCATCCCTAACCACCTACAATGCCACCCTCACTGGACCCAAAGCTTCAACACCACCACCACCACCACCACCACCTTAACCACTGTCAATGAAGAATGAAAGCATTGTTTGCTCACCCTTACATGGTTTCTTCTCTCTTCAATGCCCTCTCTCCCTCCTCCACCAGAACTCTCTAGTCTCTCAAAACTAAACCCAAATCCCACTAAACAGCACATTACCAAAAACCTTCCTTGCAGAACCCAACCCATCATCAACATCTCCAATCAATCCCAGCTCACACAAGCAGTCTCTTCTCATCAGCTTTTATCACGCGAAGGCATTCACTTACCTTGTCAGACACTAGCTTACCTTATACAACAAAGCGCATATTTGAAGTGTCTTAAATTAGGCAATGGTTTCATATTCATCTGCAATTAAGTGGATTAAAAAGACCCAGTACTTTTTTACCCAAATGGGTTCAAATTTCAATAATTTCATTCATATGTACGTACACTGTGGTGACCATGTTAGTGCTTATAAAGTGTTTGGTATAATGTCCGAGAGAAATTTGTACTCTTGGAATATTATGCTTTAATAATTGACCGTTAGTTCAGGGTAAAACAGTCCTTTGAACTCTGAAACACTTTAAAAGTAGCCAAGCTTTCTCAATTTGATGAGCACCGAGAAAGAAAAACCTAAGGTTTCCTTGGCCGCAACCATTCCTCTCTTTTTCTTCCCAGCAGTTCTTCTGGTGAATTTTCCGGGAAATTCTTCTTTTTGATAAGTGAGAAAATCCTCAAACCTTACTCACTTTTTGTCCCTTGGTTCTTAAAGCTTATATATCTATTTCATTGTTCAGATTTTTAAAGGATACTTAAAAAAATGGGGCCAAGATGGAAAGGAAAAGGAGCAGAAGCTAAAGCACTAGCAGATCCCATGTCAGAAATAGTCTCACAGCTTCAATCTTCTCTTCTTCAGTCAAATGCATGTGCGTCACTCTCAGGTTGTAGTGTGCTTCTTGCAGTGGAAACAGAACAGACTGAGCTTCTCACACGGGCATGTTTCGGTAAACCCATTATCACAGCTGAGAAAGAAAAGCAATGGTTTCAGTTGGGTTTGGAGGAAGCATTTTATTTGTGTTATTCTTTAAAATGTTTAAAGATTGCTGGTGAAGATAATTTTGTTAAAAATGATTTAGATTTGTGGTTGTATATGAAATTGAAAAAGGAAAAATTCCCGGATTTTTATAAGGCGTACTCTCATCTTCGTATGAAAAATTGGGTTCTCAGGCCAGGATTACAGTATGGTGTGGATTTCGTTGCTTACCGGCATCATCCATCTTTGGTACATTCAGAATATGCTGTGATTGTTTTATCAGAAGGGGATACTGGGAGATTGAGGGTGTGGTCTGATTTCCACTGCACTATTAGACTTTGTGGAAGTGTTGCAAAAACGTTGTTAATTCTGAATGTTGACAAAAATGGTCACGGTGCTATCTCCCCATCTTGTTTGGAGAGATACTCTGTTGAGGAGTGCACAATCACGAGATGGAGTCCAGAACAAAGCCGTGATGATAAGAAAGCCTCATAAAATGGAGCGCAGTAAGATGTGCTTTCAAATATCTGGTTTGCTTTTGTCATTCTGTGCATAAACTGAGTATGAATGTTCCAAGTATTTTGGCTATAACTGTTTTTATAATGCTTGTGATTGCTGGTGCAAGTAATTCATGATCGTCTGTTTTTCATATTCTTTTTTCATGCCTGATAACATGCAAGTCAAGTTTTGATCATGGAGCTGGTCTTCCTATTGTGATGGCTTAAGCAACGTGTAAGTGTCTCCAGTCCAGTTTGACTAGGTGTAAAAGCCAATCTTTTGGCTTTACCATTCATTAGATGCTTTAAGACAAGAAAAGGGCATCTAATGATAAAGCCCAAGTGTTGGGTTTCAGGCCTGTTAATCACACAACACAATACCAAAACCAAGTTGAGAAGTGAGCAAAATACAAAAAATGGAGCCAATTTCTTCATCACTGTAATCACCGAACAAGCTAGAACCGAAAGCGGTGCATTCCTCTACAAGTAGTTCATCAAAATATAAACTGCAAGTTGCAAACACATGCTAACAATGAATTGTGTCTGCAGAAAGGCAAGCAAGCTTCACCAGAATAGATATATAATGCCACAAGTAACGATTGCCATCACCTACCAAGCACGCATATGGCTTGTTCTATTTGCGTGCACCCTGACATGAACCCACAGATGTTTGCGTGTGATAATGTGAAGCCAGACATCAAATGCAGAAGTTGGTGGAATTTAGGCACGAGTGAGTAAAATTATATTCGCCATGACAGCCATGCTTTTGGAACGCGACTGCAGCATTTGACATGAAGAAAATGTGGCACGCAATACTCAAAGTGTAGCTTTCTTAGGAAAGCATCATTTTATTAGTTTTAGTGAAAAATCAAGATGAATTTTTTCTGAAAAACAGTGCTACGGTATCCTTAAAATCTCGACGATTTTAGCTTTTTAAAAAATACTACCCGTATACTAGCCAGGGCCACCAAAGTCTTTTAAGGGTTGTTTAAGAATACGGAGCAAATCTTCTTCTTAAAAATTTTATTTTTTTTATTTAAAATAAAATTTTTATTTTAATATATTTATAAATAAAAATTATTTTCAACTATTATCTCTGTTACAATTCCAAACACTCCTTTAAATCCTTTCGCCCACCGGTCAGCCACCAACGATGCCACCCTAACCGGACCCAAAGCGCGAGCACCACAACCATCTCCCCGTCAATGAAGAATGACACGTCGTTTGCTCACCCTCACACGATTCCTTCTCTTTTCATTGCCCTCTCTCCCTCCACCAAAACCCTCCAGTCTCTCAAAACTTCACTCCAATCCCACCAAACGACACGTCGCCGATAACCTTCCTTGCATAACCCAACCCTTCATCAACATCTCCGATCAATCCCAGATCACACAAGCAGTCTCTTCTCTTCAGCTCTTATCACGCAAAGGCATTCGATTACCTTGTCAAACACTAGCTTACCTTTTCATTTTCTTACCTTCTTAATTAGTTGGGATTTTCTCCATGTTAATGAGATGGGCACTGTTGTGTTGTTCTGTTGTTTTCTGGCAAGTTCATTCATCCATATTCATGAATTGATTTTCAAAGGACTGCAGAAGTTAAGTCAGTGAAATAGACTCCAAAGATGGAAGAGGAGGTAGATATTACGCCTAATTAATAATTATTGTTGTTGATAATTTAAGCTATAAGCTTGTCATTGCTTCAAACACTGACCAATTACCTTCCTTGATTTCTTATAATTACATCTATCTTGCAATGCTTTGGATTCCTATGAAGTCTGTGAATCTATGGTTTTTACACTTTATACCAGCAGTAACATGATTCAATGGAAGTTGCATGTCTTTGGTCCTCGTATTCTCATGTTCCGCGTCTCTATTCAGACAAGAGATAGCAATTTTCTAGCAAGGTAGGAGGGAGGACCTAGTCTGTCTCCTATCAAGTTCCAGATGACTTGTTAATACTTTCATATAAAATCTCTTTCGAGTTCCTTTCCACTCATCTCAAGTATGCCTTTCAACTCGTTTAGTTGTATTACCATGTGGGCTATGGAGCTGGTATCTGTTTTTGACTTTTTTCGTGCATAGCACGTTTTATTTTTTATTCCTTTATCAATTGTTTTTTATTTATTTCGTTTTATTTGAAGCAGTTGTTTGTAGTTATCTGATTGCCTGATCTCTTGAATGAAAGAGTTTCCTGGCCTATGAGAAGATAAGGATGGAAATATACCTTGGAAAGGACATCATTGATGAGGTGCCATACTACATAGCATCATCAATGCGAAGAAAATAATTGTTGATTGATTAACATGGAAGAGCATGATCCATGATTTTTAATTAAGAGATGGCCCACTCCTTTCATCTTCAATAAAGTTCATGGAAGAGGACAATTACCTTAAATTATGGACATGATTAAACCCCTAATCACCTTTAGTGGTTAAACCATACTTGATAAGGTGTATATGGATGATTGAGCCTGGTACAAGGAACTGTGGTTTTTGCTGCCATGTGGTAGCTTATCAAGGGCAAAACCTCTATTACCCTGGTGGATTTAGAACAGATTTTGCGTAGAGGAGGGGGGAAACTTGTGCAGAACCAACAAACATCAAGAACAAATTTGGAAGGCAACACAGGTGGACCAACCAAGGAAATATTATCTCGATTATAACTCCACGCCAATAATGCAAGCGAAGCAAGCACCTAAATTAAAGAAAAAAAGCATGTCATTGTCACAATCAAGATTGTTGAGAAAAATTCAATGGAAGCAAATAAATAATCTTCCCAATCTGTTTTTATATTTCCAGAAGTCTTAACTGGATGGTAATTACATCCAATTGACGTTACAATGCTGCGCAATAAAACCCACAAACCAATTCTTTTCCTGTGCAATAAAGCCTGCCGTGCCTACAACAAGAAAAAGAAAAGAAGAGGAAGAACTCGACATTCTTCTTCTTCATCATCATCTCTGACATAGAAAAATGGGTTCTCAGATCTCTAAACAGATTGAAAGGCGTAAAGAAATCTCAACTGAGAAGAAAGTTTTGGTTGATCTTGAGGAAAGCTCTGGAGAAACATATCCATGTTCTGATTATCGTCCATCAGACAGGAAGAATTGGATGGCTGGGTTCAACCCTGAGAAACTTCACATAAACCAAATTGTATGGCCTGGAACCCATGATTCTGCTTCTAATAGGATTGGCATCCCATTGATCACTCGTCCTTTCGCTCAATGTCAGTCTTTGTCCATCTACCGTCAGCTTTGTGTAGGCACCAGAGTTTTTGATATTCGGGTTCAGGAAGACCGTCGGGTCTGCCATGGAATCCTGACAACATATAGTGTTGATGTTGTTATTCGAGACCTCAAGAAATTCTTGTTAGAAACTGAGTCAGAGATCGTAATTCTTGAGATCAGGACGGAGTTTGGCCATGAGGATCCTCCAGAGTTTGACAGGTACTTGGAGGAACAGCTTGGAGAATACCTGATCCATCAGGACGATAGTGTTTTTGGCGAAACAATTGCGGAATTGTTACCGAAGAGGGTAATCTGTGTATGGAAGCCAAGGAAATCACCAGCTCCGAAACATGGAAGCCCGTTGTGGAGTGCCGGTTATTTGAAAGATAATTGGATTGACACAGATTTGCCATCAACAAAATTTGAAAGCAACATGAAGTATTTGGGTGAACAGCCACCGGTTTCGTCAAGGAAATACTTTTACAGAGTGGAGAATACTGTTACACCACAAGCAGATAACCCAATTGTATGTGTTAAACCTGTGACCAACCGGATTCATGGATATGCTAGGTTGTTCATAACACAGTGTTTCTCAAGGGGATGTGCTGATAAGTTGCAGATCTTCTCCACAGATTTTATTGAAGAGGATTTTGTTGATGCATGTGTTGGATTGACACGGGCAAGGGTTGAAAGGAAGGCTTAAAATTTCTCTATTTTTCATGAGTTCTTGTTCCATTTTTTAGAGTTTTATTACGAGTCATCATCTCTTGTAATTAATTTCTGGGTGGATGAAATTTGCTCCATTGTCCTTAATGGGGTAAACTGTTCGTTTGTCTACACGTATGCTAAATTATTTGTTTATGATGTATAAAGGGTTTGTGTATATGGTTGTGGTTGGCACACTTATTCCTTTTTGTTCTTTCTAACCTTGCTCTCTTACCTTTGAGGGCCTGCCCGCTCGGGGAATATGCTGATACTTGTAATGTAATGGATGGAGCTGGATTGTCACTGACTCACTGTTATTGCCCAATCACAACTTCACATGTAGAAAACTACTTTGTAAAATGATGAAATTTAAAGAGTTTTCAAATCGAAAAGGCAAACAAGCTATTATAGAAACCACCACTTTACCCTACAAGGTGTTGTTGGTTGACATGTTAAGCAGGTTTGGTCCACTTGGTATCGCCACAAGTTCTTATTCAAAATGAAACTATAAGAAAACTTTTCATGAATGCACACTTCTAGCATAGACGATTTGCCTAATGTCAAAATCATTTTATAATGGGAGGGAGGGCAGGCCAGCATAGCAAATTGATGATGATAGAAGTTTGAAAAGAACAAAGAAATCCTGGGATACAGACACTGCAAGGAAAATAATGTGCATACCAATACCACATTACAACTCAGTAAAAGCTTGTCACTGTTTAAGCCTACGGTATACAATCAGTACCTCTGACTAGACAGGTAGAAACTAACATTCACCTTTTTCATGGTGGAAACCTATCAAGACACCATATATAAGGTCTGACTTCATCACATCCCTAAGAACTTGTTCAAGGCTGAATCAGATGCAATTTAGTTAAGCGTGGGCTTTTCTCTGCAAAATTTGCATCTCTGCAAAATTTGCATCTCAAAGTTTCCTCCAATCGTTGGATTATCAATGAGAATACTCTTGCAAAAAATAATCCAAGAGTTTATAATACCAACTATGAAAAATAAAAACAGCAATCTTTTGCAGGAGTATTCTCATTGAGAATCCAACAATTAGAGGAAGCTTTGACAGAAGTTTTGCAAGAAAAAAAGGCAAGTCTCATGTCTCAACTAATTTCGGTCTGATTCAGCCATGCACAAGTTTGTAGAGATTTGATGAACTTGCACCTCATATGTTTCACAGTTCCTCTCAATAGGCTACCACCATTGAAATTATTAAGGATTGGATTCGTAATGGAAAAGGTTAGTTCCTGTCTATCTAGTTCATAGGCCATATGTTGTGTGAACCTATGAACTATAGAGATAGGAACTAGCTTTCACCATTAAGCATTCTATATTAAAAAATTCATGGTGGTAACCTATCAAGAAACCATGCCTGAGGTACCGAGTTCATGAAATCTCTAAATGATTATACATGGCTGAAATTGACCAAATTCAGCTGAGAGTGGCATTTTCTATAAGAAACTTATGTCACAGAGTTTCAATTAGAATACTCGTGCCAAAAGTAGCCCAAGAACTCAACATATCAGTCATAAAAACTTTGATCCAGCAAACACCAATTTAACAAAATACAGAAGTAGGATCTGCAGCTAATTTCTGTTGTAAATATATTCAAATTAGCGAGATCACTTCTCTCATCCGTGGCTGTATATGACAGAAAGAGACAAAAAGAGTATATCTCTGTGCTGGAACCTGGAACTGGGTTATCTCTATGCTGTAATGATGCTTTCACCAAAAGGGCGCCTGGGATTTGCTGAAACACCTGCCAAAACATAACACAGTCATATAGATTTCAATAACATAAACCTTTTCTATTCAAGCCAACCGAGCATACCAACATGCAAAAAGATAAGTTATTTGAAGGAGAGTGCGAATAACTTGAACTGCTGGATGCCTCCTCCAAAGGGTTGCAAGTGCCAGCTCCATCAGGATGCTTTGCTTCATTCCTCAGGATTGTTTTGCACTGATCATTTGAGGCAGTGATCTAGTAAAAAGAGATTTTTCTACATGTAAGGACACAGAAATATTATAAACAGTAGAGACAGAAAAGTAAACCAAGAATCACGGTTCTTACATCAACAATAAATGAAGAGGCATTCAATTTACAGGATGCACTGCCAGTGCAGAAAAAGGATTCAACAGATTGTAATACATGAAAGGCATTTAATTGCCGTTGAAGACCCTGGTAGACAGTACAAATCCATATGAGATACACGAGTACAAACCCAAAGTATCATATGGTGTTAGTATTAAATTTTAAGAGACATACTGCACTGAGTTATTTTGCAAGCTTCGATAAATAAGCATTTGGTAGCCAATGCTTCCACTTATCTTCAGAAAATGGTAAATGCTGTCATGGCATAGCAGTAACAGCACCAAAAGAGAAGGAAGAGTTCTTGTGTTAAACCTAAAACTGTATAAACAAAAGGATTTCTGTGTCTACATGCAAATTCGTGGAGAATGCATGCATGCCTTGACAAGTTCAGACTCGGAAGAGGGGGGATTAGAACAAGTGTGGCTGAACAAGTATATACCTTGAGCAAGGGTGAAAGTTATGTTACCCTCCTCAGGCACAAGAGGTGATATTATTTTCCTGACCAGAGGCACAAAAGACCAAGCAAGCCCCCACCGACATGTTTGCCCTTGGACAAATTCAGTGGTCTTTACTATGGTGACTCCAACATCACGAAGCTATGAGGTGAGGAATTTGAGGTTGTTTTCCTTCCAAGCATTGAAGTAAACCACCTTCAAACAAAATGTAAACATAAAGACCAATGTTTCAGAACTGAGTACGTGGACAAGCTGGATATGAATAATAACAGATGTGATTAATGAGAAAGCACCGAAAGGACTCCTTCAACACTACACTATCTTCAATGATACGAGTGATAAAGGCCTTCTCTCCACCAGGGCAAACCACCTCAGGAGTCCCGCCAAAAGAAGTTTTGGGATTCAGTCCTGCTTCCTCCATGGTCTCAAAAAATGGGGGGTTACACATGCAGAAGTCAAACTTCTCACCATCTCTGACTACTCCAAGAAGTACAGGTGGCCCAGAATACTTCTTATTTGCATCCGATGGGAGATCAAAAGAAGATAAGGGCAAGGGTTCTGCCTCCTCAACCACACTCCCACTTCCATCCATTTTGCTTTTTCCATCTACTGACTCCCCACACTTTGAATCTTCAATAGAAAGGGTGCCTTGACAATTTGCAACCTTCCTAATTTCAATTAGTTCTGATATATGTTGATTACTTTTAACATTTCTCTCTGCCCACTCTAGTGCCACATCAGTCACATCTGCAAACAAAATCACAACATATCATCCAACAAGTTATAAACAACACTGCTCCACAAACAACCCAAAAGGGAAAGAAAAAGCTACCTGACCCAACAAAAGTCCATCCAAGAAGAGAGGCAAATGCAGTTAGCTCCAGTGCCTATATCAAAACCTCTCACAATATCTCCATTGCTGTTATTATTTGGAATGATATCAGATGACAAAAGATCCTCGATCCAATGAATGTACTTTGATCTATTCGGCACCGTAGGGCATAACTGCCCATTAGGAATCCACCTAGAGTGTTCAATTCACAAAAGACACTTAATTAACACAAAACCTCATAAACCAAAAAACCTTAAATAAGAACTTTAACGTTCAAAAAACGGCCAAGTCTTTATAACTAATTACAGCAGAAGAACCTAAGAAACCACCTATAATGTTTTATTCACATAAGATAGAAACTATAATGCATGCATAACCAACCACGACCAAGCTCACAGACCAAACAACCTTAAAACTCGCAAAAAGTCTCAATCTTTATGGTTCATTAATAACAAAAGAACCTCAAGATTTTAACTTGCACAGTTTTCACTACAAGGGTCCTGCTTAAAGTTACAAAACTTCATTTGTATCGTTAAAGTGTCGAAATGATTCTTACCAGTTGAGGCCATGATCATGGAGGAGCAGGACCCGTGTCAGTTCTCGGGTCGAGTTGAAATTGGTCCAGTCAATTCTGGGTCGACCGTCACGCGAGTAGAAAACAAAAGCCTTGAAAGATGGATAGAGGGAAGCTAGGAGAGCAAAATCAGGTGGGTTATCGGAGTATTTGTTTTTTGGGTGGATGGTGTCGGGTCTCTTTCTCTTGTTCTCCTTGCTTACCATTCTGTGTTTAGAATTTTTGAGAGTAGCGAGAATGGAACTAGCAAAAACATAACCATTCACGGAGAAGAGAAGAGAGTTGTTCTTGTCGACGACGAGTCTTTTTGGCAGGACTGGATTGGTTCAACTTGGGCTTTGTAGGTTTTTCGGCATTGTTCCAGGAGTGTAGTTATGCTTGATTCAGAAAACTCCTGATTGATAGCATAATCCAGTTGATTTTTAAGTTGAATTGACAAAAAAAAATTCAATTAAACTGTTAAAACTTTATTCATTCAATTTGATTGACTCAATTAACCTATTTAAAGTTATTTTGTATATCAAAACATGGTAAATTGCAGGCAGACTAAACTATCTCTTTATAAAATTAGACAAGCAAGTAGAAATGGTTTTATTTTCAATCTTAGACAAAACTTTTTAGCTCTGTAATTGAAATGAATTTCTACAGGTTGATGGACTTATGTAGAAGCATAGAAGTGTGCTCTTGCAATATACAGTGGAGTTAAAGCATTGCATGTAAGAGTTTATTATATTATTAGTCCTTTTTATGAAAGCTTTCGAGACTTTATTTCTGCCTCTCCGAGCTTTCTGTATTTAGGGATGGTTTTTGTTGCTCTTAGATTGCACAGAGCTGGGCTAACTGTTCCTTCCTGAGCTGGGGTCTAGGCATTTAAGAGCTTTCTACTCGGGCCTTAGGCCTTTTGGCTAATGCACTCTATCAAAAAAAGGAGTGCTAGCTAATACTCCTCTGGATATCTAGGATTGTTGTCAAGTGAAAGTAATAAAAACTGAATCAATTGCAGCAATTAAATGAAGATTATCTCTCTGATCTTGCTGAGAATTTCAGTTTTTAGAATCTAAATGCAATGCCAAGCATGATAAGGCCACCAATCTATCAGGTGTTTGGTTCAAGTCGCTTTTTAAACTTTTTTGTTTTTTGAAAAAATATTAAATTAATGTTTTTTTAAGTATTTTTTAAAAGTTTTGATATATTAAAGTTAATTTAAAAAAAAAACATTATTTTATAGCACATTTTCAATTAAAAAATACTTTCAAAAGAACTTTATATTGCACTATCAAAAACACAAGCACAACTACAAAATAATAGACAAGTAGCCATATTTTTGCCTAAGGTGAGAGAAAAGTGGATATTAAGTTAATTGAACAATGAGAACACATGGGATTTTGGTGTTTGTCCATTGCTTGTCTTTTAATAAGAAAAAGTATTAAATTAATGATTTTTTAGGTATTTTTTGATAATTTTGATGTGTTGAAGTTAAAAATAAAAAAAAAATTTAATATATTTTTAAAAACATTACATTACATTACATTACCAAACATATTGTGTTATTACAGAATAATAACCAGCTGGCCATGTTCTTGTCCAAACTAAGAGAAAAGTGCATATTGAACAATGACATGACATAAAATTACATGATCAAATTAGCATCTTTGTTTATCTATGTTTCTTGATTTACATTTATCAAAAAAAAAAAATCATGATTGATTTTCATAGCTAGATACATGTATGAAATGACATAACCTATGGCTCCACGAAACACAGCTAAAAGTGAAAATCGATGAGTCAAATCCAGCATTGAAAAGTAAATCCTGTTCTGTTTTTATTGCTAGAATGCACCATCTACAGAATATACTAACCAAAACTTCCCTGCATCGATGGAGAACATTTTTTTAGGTGTTAGTCCTGCACTGATGCGGTGAAGGAAGAAGAAGAAGTGGGACCAAGGTAGAAGGGAAGGCCTATCTATAAAAACAGCAAGCTGAGTCAGCACAGGACAGGATCCTATGGATAAGCATTTCAAGGCAACCAAATGTCAACCATAACTGGAGAATACCAGAGAACCTAGTTAAATCCTCATGGGCTCATAGCTTCTCTATATAGACCATCGCATCCCCTCTCATTTTAGCCGTCACAAAATTCCTCTATCCAATCCTTTCATGCTTTCAACTTCTTCCACTCCATTTTCCCAGATCACCACCTCAAATAAACCTTCCTCGATTCATATCCACTCGTAGCATCTTTTTGACAGGAGACCAAAAGTGGGCATTGACTCAATGGCTACAACTTCCTCGTTCTATGAAGTACTAGGGCTTCCAATGAATACTACTAGCCATGAAATAAAGGCTGCTTATAGAAAACTAGCAAGAACTTGCCACCCTGATGCTGTGTCTATGAATAAAAAAGAAATGTCAGCCTGTGAGTTCATCAAAATCCATGCAGCATATTCAACATTATCGGACCCTGATAAACGTGAAAGATATGATAGAGATCTGCATAGAAACCGTAGGCCTTTTGGGTCTTCTTCAGTGAGGTCAGCAACAATGGCAGCTGCGTCCGGTTATACCAGTAGGAACTGGGAGACTGACCAGTGTTGGTAGTTCTTTTTGTCCTTTTTATATTTCCATATTGTACGTGTGTAACGTTAGTGATTAAGCTAGCATGAAAATGGGTGTTGAACCCTTAAACCCTGTTCTTATTGTTGTGTGTCAATGCTTTTGAATGAAAACAGAGGAGATAGAACAGGGGAAAGCCAGAACTAGTTTGTACTTCGTAGAAATGGACATATACTTTAATAATGTGGATGTCTTATGTTGCTTTTTGCTTATAATTTGATAAGCCATTATCCTTTTTATTTATTTATTTATAGTTTTAATATATTAAAGTAAAA
>Ga0325411_1005754_pt1 | contig 13675 bp, 15 predicted proteins | sample PopdelMetagenome_13_FD_206181 | JGI IMG/M metagenome (GOLD analysis project Ga0325411, IMG submission 206181) | Populus deltoides microbial communities from Bellville, Georgia, United States - Xylem-PdIQD-R4 | ecosystem: Host-associated > Plants > Phyllosphere > Stem > Wood/Secondary xylem... | reverse complement strand
AGATGGAGTGGTCCTTTTATTGTGAAACATGTGTATCCATATGGGGCCTGTGATATCGAGAATCCAAAGAATGGTAATGTTTTCAAGGTAAATGGACATCATTTGAAAGTTTACTTTGACAATTTTTTAGTTGAAAATGACTCTATTGAATTGGATGATCCTGTATATAAAGATTGATTCTTTTTCTTATATTGTTTTTGTGTTTCTTTTTGTAACATTCCCTATTTAAAATTAGTAATATCTATAATGAATAATTTAAGTGAGCAATAATATTATGTAATAGGTGTTAGGCATCTTCAGGATTTAAACATATGCTTAGTGTTTATAAATTTTAATTTGTAGAACCATACTATGTAGAATGTTTTGAACTAGTTTACGAAGATTAACTATAGACTCGAGACCACCCTGCAAAATATATATGTAATATCCATGCTTTCTCTAATTATTTAACAATTTTGTTTTTACCTGTTGAACTTCATTCATGGGATTTTCATATATATATTCAAGTGTTTTTCATGACTTAAAAGCATTTTTAGTATAACAAAATATAAGATAAATAGTATCAGATAAAGCACTCAAAATATCTCCACTTGAAGAAACAACAGATGGTATGCATAGAATGCCATCAAACGGCCACAAGCCGTTGCTTCTGGACGAGCACTTACCACTGGGGCGTTAGATTGGCATTGTGGCACTAAAGAATTACATACAGATCGTGATGCTGATTTCTATCAGAGTTAACACGTGGCCACATGCTGACACAGCATGTGTTGTTTGGTGAATTCAAGTAACAGGAGGATGCACAGAGTGGCTGTTTGATCTAATTTCAAACCCTCTGCTGGGATCGGAAAGAGTAGATGTTGCCTTTTTTCTGGTTGGTGCCTATGTTTCTATTTTTTATCCATTTCACGTGGAAGTACTGGGTGGATGATATTCTTTTAAAAATGTTTTATTATTTAAAAATATATTAAAATAAATTTTTTTATTTTTAATATTAGTATATCAAAACCATTGAAAAGAATTAACAAAAATTAATTTAATATTTTTTCAAGAAAAATAATCTTATTTATTTTGAGCGAGTTTCCTGCTTTTAAGTCGGTAAACTTCACACCACCTTGTAGTCTGTAGATTCTTCCTTACCTGGAACACTTGGGGAATTTATCTTCCTCGCAGTAATTTGATGTTGATTACAAATTCGGAAATCAGATACGTGTCCGTGCTGATTTTATATAGGGTTTGGAATTACGGACCAAATGCTTTTTGTGTGTGTGTATATATATATATATATTTTTTGTTTAAAATTATATTTTTATGTTTTTTATTGTTTTGATGTGTTAATATCAAAAATAAATTTTTAAAAAAAATAAATTTTAAAAAATAAAAAATATTATTTTGAACTCAAGTTAATATTCTAAATCCAAGTTAATATTCTAACACCACATCGACGGCCTTAAGTCCCTCGGCATTTCATAGAGAGTTTGAAAATAATTACTTGAAATGCCACCCTATCACCGACGGCCACACCGACGCATTTAAATCCGTCGGTAAGTTGTCGGCGGGTCAATTTTACCGACAAAATTACCGACGGACCACGCGAATTTCAAAGAGTTGTGCATTAAATGCGCCTCTGACCGCGTCATCTTGCCGACGGAATTACCGACAAACCACGAAAAATATGGAGGGTCATTATAAATTTTGGTGCAAAATTCAAAATTTATCGACGTATTTTTAACACATCACCGACGGAATAAATTAAAATAATAATTAATTTTATATCCGTCAGTGAATCCGTCGGTAAAACTGCCATATAAGTTCAAGTGACCGCCCGTTCAATTCATTTTTTCTTCTCCTTCGTTTCTCACCTTAAGAATTTGATTTTTTTCCTCTCCATTCTTCAAAGCTTTCACCTCCAATCTCTAGCAAGTTTTCTTCATCATCTTCATCAGTTTAAAAGATTAGTGTTTCCTCTATTTCATTTTACTTTAATAGTTTTTTTTGCTATTTTTTTGGTTATTTTTTTTGTTTTGGTGTATTTTTTGTAATGTAGATAAAGTCTATAGTTTTTTTTACATAATTCATTGCTAAAGTCTATAGTTTTTTTTTTTTTGAATTTATTGAATATTTTTTATTGTTGTATTGGCATAATTATTATTAGTTAATTGTTGAATATTTATTGTTAATGTTGAATTTACCATAGAATTAGTAATTGAATATGTTGGAATAATTATTAATTTTACTTTATTATTGCATGATTTGTGTTTAATTTTTTCCATTTATTTTGATTGTTATTCTAGAGTTTTTTTTTAATTTATTGTTTTGTTGTATTGGCATAATTATTGAATAAGTACTTGAATTGTAACTGTTAAAGTTGAATTTACTGTAGAATTAGTAATTGAATATGTTGGAATAATTATTAGTTTTACTCTATTATTGCATGCTTTGTGTTTAATTTTTTCCATTTATTTTGATTGTTATTCTAGAGTTTTTTTTTTATTATTATTGTTTTGTTGTATTGGCATAATTATTGAATAATTACTTGAATTGTAATTCTTAATGTTGAATTTACCTTAGGATTAGTAATTGAATATGTTGGAATAATTAGTATAGATTGGGTAAATTGGTTGTGGCTATTGTTAATATGTGCAGGTTTGTGGATTTGGGTAGTATCCGGTATAGGGGAGGTGCTGTCGAATTTTTTTTTTACATTTGAATTTAATTATATAATTATTTGTATCAAATTGTGTAGATGCGTAGAACGAAAACCAGAGCTGGTCGCTCAGGTGCGGTCGCAGCTAGTTCGTCTAGCAGCGAGGATGATATTTCCTTAGGTGCCTTTCAAGAAGAGGCACCTACACCACCTGCGCCGTCAACCGATGCTGCCTCTTCCAGCGGTACTTCACAGCGTAGAGGCGGCGTGCCTTCGCTGTGGAATCAATTTACCCGCAAGTACGAGGCACAGTGGAAGGACGACCTTTCAATGTAAGTTTGTTAAGGTTTTAGTTTTTTTTAAAAAAAATTACAACATAATTTATCAAGTAATCACTATTGAATTTATTTCATTTATTTTCAGGTTCACAAACATTGAAGCCGCCCGAGTAATATCATCGGCGTTTAAATCGTCGATGGAGATTCCATTGTTTCAATGGAGTCAGATATCCAAGCATCCTGAATGGATGCCTCAAATCAATGCATGGTTTAACAGGTTTGAGGTTGGTATTAATTTATAATTTTCAGCTTATTAATATAATTGTAAATAAATTATTATTTTTATTTAAACTTGTTTATTTATACACAGCACAAATTCTGCTGGGACATTGAGCATAACACTGTTGTGAGGAGGGTGTGGGAAAATCACGAGGCAACTAGGTAAGATCGAAAACAATACAGGATTTTTTGATTGGGACCAGAACTCCGTGCTCTAGATCTCCGAACTGGTTATTTCAGCTTAAGGCAAATTAAACATGCGACCAATAATTTTGACCCTGCAAATAAGATAGGAGAAGGAGGATTTGGTCCAGTTTACAAGGTATTTATGAATGTTCCAGTTTACTATTTAGTTAGGTACAAAATCTATCACACATGCAAAAGCTTGTGATAAAAGGGAAGCAATATCTTCTTAAACATTCTGAAATCTCAGTCTATTTTATTTCAGGGTGTGTTGTCAGATGGTTCTGTAATTGCTGTAAAGCAGTTATCGGCCAAATCGAAGCAAGGAAATCGTGAATTTGTGAATGAGATAGGCATGATATCTGCCTTGCAGCATCCCCATCTCGTGAAGCTGTATGGTTGTTGCATTGAAGGAAATCAGTTGTTGTTAGTATATGAATACTTGGAAAACAATAGCCTTGCTCGGGCTCTTTTTGGTAAATGCTTGACCAACTCCTTAATGTATCAGCTTATATATAGTCTGTAGAATGAGAATGAGATTAAATTGCTTTCCTGTTCCTCTGTCTCATCTCTATCAGGTCGTGATGAACACCAGATTAAACTGGACTGGCAAACAAGAAAGAAAATATTGTTGGGTATTGCAAAGGGATTAGCTTATCTTCATGAAGAGTCAAGGCTGAAAATTGTACACAGAGACATAAAGGCAACTAATGTGCTGCTTGATAAGGATCTAAATGCCAAGATATCTGACTTTGGTTTAGCTAAACTTGACGAAGAAGAAAACACTCATATTAGCACGCGGATTGCTGGGACAATGTGAGTTCTTTCTCCCCCTTGTTCTTTCAATTTAATTTCCTTGGTTGTGGTAAAGGGATAAATAAATTTTTATTTTTTTTGGTAATGATACTTTGAACAATATAGATATCAACTGGAAATATTGTAAAACGCAGACATATTATTTGATGGCATCTAATAACAGCAGCACAAATGATTATCGCCTTGTACGTGAGAACATATAAATTTATTCCACAAGCTCATGGCCAATACTTACTCTTCTGGTTCTTTCTAATTTCTCTTCAGAGGTTATATGGCTCCAGAATATGCTATGAGGGGTTACTTGACAGATAAAGCAGATGTTTACAGCTTTGGGGTTGTTGTTTTAGAAATTGTCAGTGGGAAGAGCAACCCGAATTACAGGCCGAAGGAGGAGTTTGTTTATCTTCTTGATTGGGTACCTTGTATCATTTCCTTTCAGAATTCTGTCTACTTATTTTACATTTACACTGACCACCAATGAGCATGATTGTAGACTGATGGAAAATGCATGCTACTGATAATTGTAGGCCTATGTCCTGCAAGAGCAAGGAAACCTTCTAGAGCTTGTGGATCCAAGCCTTGGTTCAAACTACTCAAAAATAGAGGCACTGAGGATGCTTAACTTGGCTCTCTTGTGCACCAACCCATCTCCCACTTTGAGGCCATCAATGTCTTCTGCAGTGAAGATGCTTGAGGGACAAATTCCAGTCCAAGCTCCGATAGTCAAGCGCAGTACCATGAACCCGGATGCAAGGTTCAAAGCCTTTGAGCTTCTCTCACATGATAGCCAAACACACGTCTCAAATGGATCTGAAAGCAGTCAGATACAGAAGAGCATATCAATGGATGGACCGTGGATCGATTCTGAATTTTCTATCGAAAGTAAGGATGAGATCATAGATTCCTCATCGACCAAGCTTCTTAAGGATCTTTATGACGTCAACTTAGATTGATCAACGGAAATTGATGAAATAGTCCCTCCTTTTCTTTTGGTCTGGTAGTATTCTGAGTTTGCAAATAGGATTGCTGAGTAATCAAGAAATACATTTTAAATGATTTGTTCTGGTATATGTTGATTCTTTTGTTAAAAAATAAAAAACATTGGAGAGCTTCGTCTTTCGAATTGGCATTGTCAGCAGTGTATGTCACCATTTTTCCAAATCTGCAGATTGCTTTTTGTATAGAAGCACTTTTTCATGATCCTAAAGAGCATTTGAACAAAAACTTGTCTTCCATTACATATTCAAAGGTAAATTCTTAGAGTCCTTGATGTTTATGTGTTATTACAAATTAGTGTTCCATGATATAGAACTTATCTATTTGATTTCTGGAATTTAATTAATTGATTACTTCGTATCCTATATTTCTGAAGATTTAAATTTCGATCTCTCAACTAATAAATGCAACCAATTTTATATAACATATGGAGTATTATTCTAGAATCATGCCCCTGAATTTGATAAGGTCTGGAGCCATGTTAGAGAGTGTGTCACTGAAACTTATCCTGACCCATAAATTCATTTCTGCAGTTAAAAATCCCACAGTACACAACAAAAGCCTCTTTTGTTATTTAACTCTTCTAAGTACCATGTTGCTTCTCCCTAGTGCGCACCCATTAGTCCAACTTCTCTCTTTGCAAATTAATTATTGCAATGGATGAATCAAAATTCCAAGAAAATGATCATGATGATGTTCCAACTTCCAACCCATGATAGGAATGAGTTTTTCAGATTTGATTACGTGGACTCACTGAGTCTTTGTGATGCACTGAATTGTTGCATGCAAAATTTGCCATAAATGGAGCTGACGACAAGGTGTTCTTAGATCGAAAGTTCTCGAAACAAAATTCGTTTGGCAATGGGATTGGGCAATGTGTGTCGCCACGTGTTCTTCATCGGAGTTTTTCAGGCAAAAGAGGGAAGGATTGGGGCTCTGGTTCAAAGCGTTGTCATGTTTATGGAGAATGTGTTTTTGAACAAAGAGAAGTAGAACTAGTGGTGCCTTGCAAGGGAAGGAAATGGTAGGGGATAAAATGGGCAGCGATGTGCTAGAATCAAGCAAAGATGGGTTTGGTGGCACTAATGAGTGGAACAAAGAGTATGTTGATGTGTCTGAAGTGGTTAATTCTCCTTCAGGAAACTACATTGAATTTCCTTTCAACTTTCTTGCTTCCTTTGCAGTACTTCTGATGAAATTCTATGTGTTTTTAGTTCAATCTTTTGGTAAGTTTTTTCACATTTCCAATTCGGTTATCGTACTTTTCATTCATGTTCTTGATGTTTCCATTCCAAACACTAAGACACTAGTGTATATTTTATGAAGAAGCTGTTGAGATGGTGGGGTATTTCTAGCAGAAATGTCCGTCAGAAAGCACAGCAATCTATGGGAAATATAGCAATTAGGTTTGGTTGTTGATGAGGTTATAAAAATCACAGGAAATGTTTTAGGATGATTTATTCCTATAAATTCCCTTACATCATTTATGGTGAACTCAATGACCTCCACTTCAAGACCACGTAGGCATTTCCTTTGGCAAATCTTTCTCTAGGGAAATATCAGCTCTTTCTGGAATAAATACCTGCATAAAGTTTTTTTTTGATCAAATGTTAGAATTTTATAGATCAAAAAGCAATATTAGCTGGAAAACCAGCATGCCAAAAATACATATGTACAGAACAAGCCAGTAAAAACAGGCTCCCAACAAGTGCAAACAAAAAATAAAACCCAGAGAAACAAAACTTCTCATTCATAGAGAGAAGGTAACCTCACTACAGGTGCCAAGAACCCAAAGATATAGGTGCCAAGAATAACCGAGGGAACAGAAAACCACAAGCCATCAAGACAAAAATGCTTAACTACATTTACCCAAAATTCCAAAAGCCATGGATTGAGACCACGGACAAAATCAGGTGGACCCGACAGCAAAGAAATGACAAAATACCTGCATAAAGTTCCCTGAGGGTGTTGATGAGGGACCCTCTGAAGATCAAGTCAGTACCAAGTATTTTTTATGTAGCCAAAGACATTAAGGGAAGTATTAATGAGTTTTTATGAAGATAGAGAAGAGGAGAAGGAAGATGTAGAATTAAGAAAGAGGAAGTAGAGAATGTGTTTTGTCTCGGAGTATAAGGTTTTCAAACCCCCTCTTGTATATTTATGTTTCCTTTTATATTACCTCACTTGACTTGCTTCATACAACGTAGGAGGGGTAGAGATGTAATCTTGTATCAGTAAGATAATATTATCTTACTAATTGTACCATCACATCTAATTAATGTAAGCATGGACGGCTTGTTCGTATTTAATAAGCATCATGATTATTAATTCAAGCTCAGGGTATGGGGGGCTTAGTGTAGAGTGACCCTTTAACTTCACACCCGATCTGAGGAATGTTGGGCTCAATTCACGCCCGAAGCCCAGGAGAAAACTGGGCAAGAACATATCTGAGCCCAACATGAGACTGGATGTGGTCGCGTCCGGGCCCAATATAGGACTGGGCGGGGAACGTAGAGTTGGGTGTGGTCGTGCCCGGGCCCAACATAGGACTGGGCGTGGATGCGTCCACACCCAACATAGAGTTGGGCATGGTCGTGTCTGGGCTAACGTGGGACTGGGTATGGATATGTCCGCGCCCAACTTAGAATTGGGCGTGATCACACTCGGGCCTAATCGTGGGACTCAGCTGGGACGTGTCCGCGCCCAACTTAGAGTTGGGCGTGGGTGTACCCTAACCCAACTTGGGGTTGGACACCCGAAAAAACATAGCCCCATTTTGGGTTATGACTTTCACGTGTTATCTTTTAAATGAGGTTGATTGAAGAATCCATGACCCATCAGTAACCCCCCAGGTATGCTCATATTTAGAGAAATTGGGAGACTTAAGACTAAAGAGATTTTGAGTCGCGACCCTGGTCAGGGCGTCTTTTATACTCCCCTTATTAGGGCCTTACTGGCAAGGATGGTGTTCGCAAAGAGTTCATTGTTTGAATCTTCAAGACGTGTTCATAGTTCTTCCTCTAAAAAACATTGAAGAAGTGGGTCCTAGACGCCACAAGGTTGTGTAACCCTGTTTGGACCATTATGAGGTATTGATGTAGAAGGGCTGGTTTCAGCACTTCTTAACGTTATAGAGGTTGGTACCGGTGCTATCCAGGAGGGATGTGGGTCCCCGACCGCATACAAGGTATGTAACCCGAGTTGGATAAACTGTGTGAGCCTGATAAGGCCGCCCTAGCACTCTTGATGTTGTAGAGACTAGTACCCATGTTATCCAAGAGAGATGTGGGTCCCAGACCGCACATAGGGTGTGTAACCCGAGTTGGATAGATGGTGTGAGCCTGATAAGGACGCTCCAGCACTCTTGATATTCTAGAGACTGGTACTCATGTTATCTAGGGGGGATGTGGGTCCCAGACCACACACAGGGTGTGTAACCCGAGTTGGATAGACGGTGTGAGCTTGATAAGGCCGCCCCAACACTCTCGATTTCCATAGAGACTGGTACCCGTGCTATACAGGAAGGATATGGGTCCTAGACCGCACATAGGGTGTGTAATCCGAGTTGGATAGACGGTGTGAGCCTGATAAGACCGCCTCAGCACTCTTACTTCTAACTGAAAGGGTTAGACAGAATGAAGGGAGGGGGCGCTAAAAGCCGCCCTAAAGAGTGAAGTGTTGATCCCCTACTACTGCTTTGGAGAATTAGGTCTCAGACACCACAGGGGTATGTAGCCCCATTTGAACCATTAGGAGGTTGATGCTCACTCAGAACTTCGCTACAGTCCTAAAGAAATGGGCCCTGGATGCAACAGGGGTGTGTAACCCCGATTGGATCGGTAGGAAGTATTCTTGAGAAAGGAATGTGAATAAAGTAAGAACACAAGTGATAAAGATATGCATTCTTTATTTATATATTTAACAATGATACAACTTAAAGTGGTCTGAATGCCACGCATGAGGAAGGTTAGAGCCTTATGGGTCTTGCAGATGACAGGTGTTGGCTTTAACCACCCTTGTCACCCTACAAGGACCATCCCATGTTGGAGCTAGTTTTCCTCTACTCTCTCTGTTGCCTGTGGCTTCCAGCTTTCTTAGTACCAAATCCCCTTGTTTGAAGGTCCTGTTTTTCACTCTAGCGTTGTGATATTGGGTGGCTTTACATTTGTAGGCCTCATTCTTCACAGCAGTTGTGAGTATGGATTCTTCTAGCAAGTCGAGATTGACCCTGAGTCCTTGATCATTGTTTTGAGGAAAGAAGTACAGTACCCTAGCGCTGGGGCATCCAATCTCTGCTGGGATCATAGCTTCGAGCCCATATGTGAGGAGAAAAGGGGTTTCCCTCGTTGAGTTCTTTGTTGTTGTTCTATATGCTCATAAGATTTCATTCAAGAGTTCTACCCATTCTGACTTGGCATCTTTTATCTTCTTCTTCAAACAGTTGAGTAAGACCCAGTTGGTAAGTTCAACTTGCCCATTCGTCTGGGGGTGTGATACCGAAGAGAACCTATGATCAATATGCAACCTTTCACATTGTTCCCTCATCTTCTGGTTGTCAAACTAGGTTTCATTATCAGTAATCAGTATCTTGGGTACTCCGAATCAACATATCACATTCTTCCATAAGAAAAAGATCATCTTGTTAGTTGTGATGTCTGCCAATGCTTCAACTTCCACCCACTTAGTGAAGTAGTCCATGGCCACTAGGACAAACTGTCTTCTCCTAGTTTCTTTAGGGAAAGGTCCTAGAATATCCATTCCCCATTGGCAGAAGGGCCATGGGGAAGGGATTGTTGTCATCTCAGCTGAAGGTTGCCTTGACACTGGAGCAAATCTTTGACACTCGTCACACTTCTTCACTAGGTCTTTGGAATCTTGTAATATGGTGGGCCAATAAAAGCCTGCTTTTGTGATCTGAGCAGCTAAGGCTCTAAAACCTGCATGCAATCCATAAACTCCCTCGTGTATCTCTCTCAAAACATAGATGCTTTCCTCTGAGGACAAGCACTTGAGGAGTGGTGATGATGTGGATCTCCTATACAATAGCTCGTCAATCATGCAATAACTCGATGCTCTCTTGGTCAGCTTAATGGCTTCTAGTCTGTCTGAAGGCACAGTCCCTGTGGGTAGATATTCATTGATCGGTATTCTCCAATCATTAGCTCTCATGATTGGAAAGGTTATAGCACTGCTCTCTTCCATGTTGGGACGGTCTAGGACTTCAATCCATACATCAATGGGGAGGTTTTTCAGGTTAGCGCTGGCTAGCTTGGAAATAAAATTAGCTTGTGTATTTTCCTCTCTAGGCACTCTGATGATCTTGATTACCCAGTCCTTCTAAGCTAGCATGGCTTTAACCTTTTCAGAATACAATATCATGGTTGGATCTCTAGCTTCATATATTCCTTGGCATTGCCCCCACAATCAGTTGGAAATCATGTAGAGGATACGCCTTTAGGGCTTCCGCCATACCTAAACCTGTTATCACAGCCTCATACTTGGCCACATTGTTAGTAGCTAGGAATCCAAACATGAGCCCATATTGGTAAACCTGCCCCTCTAGACAGATAAGAAGGATCCCCGCTCTGCTTTCTTTTTGTGTGGAGCTACCATCCACATAGAGTCGCCAATCTTGAGAGAAGATATGCCCAGGTGACCTAGGGTCTGCTAGCTTCGAATTGGGAGAAAGATCCTCTGTGGCGACCTCTTCAAATCTGCATTCAGCTATGAAGTCGACCAATGTTTGCCCTTCGATTGCAGGCCTTGGCCTACACTGCAATCCATATTCTCCTAGTCCCACTACCCATTTCACCAGTTATCCTGACATGTCTGGTTTGTGAAGAATCTGCCTTAGAGGTTGGTCTGTCAACACCACCACCTGGTGTGCCTAGAAGTAGGCCCTCAGCTTCCAGGAAGCTATCATCAGTACCAAGGCCATTTTTTCTACTCTCAGGTAGCAGGTTTCTGCATCTAGTAGTGTTTTGCCAGCATAGTAGACCTGACATTGTACTTCTTCTTCCTCCCTAACCAGTACCGCACTAATAACTTGATCTGCCACCCCCAAGTATAAGAACAAGGTCTCTCCTTCTCTAGGTTGAGAAAGAACATTTGGGGAGGAGAGGTAAATCTTTAGCTCTTCAAAAGATTTCTAACATTCAGGTGTCTACTAGAAGTTAGGGGCGTTCTTTAGAACTTTAAAAACTGGAAAACTTTGTTCCCCCAATTTAACTATGAATCTGTTTAGAGAAACTGGCAAACTTTGTTCCCCTTAGAGCTCTTAACCTCCATGTGAGACGTTGCACTTCCTTCACTGTCTTGGGGGGGTTCATGCCTAGTAGTACTTGTATCTTCTCTAGGTTAGGCTCAATCCCCCTGTAACTGACCAGAAAGACCAAAAATTTCCCTCCTTGGATGGCGAGCACACACTTGGAGGGGTTCAGTTTCATATTATGGTCCTTCAGTACTTAGAAGACTTTCCTAATATCTAGCAAGTGTTGTTCAAAGGTCATACTTTTCACCAACACGTCATCTACATATTCCTCCATGATCCTGCCTAATTGATGCTTGAATACCTTGTCGACCATCCTCTAGTATATGGCTCCTGCATTCTTCAAACTAAAAGGCATGACTCTGTAATAGTAGGTCCCTCCTTTAGTTATAAAGGATGTCTTCTCTTCATCAGTTAGATGCATGGGGATTGATGATACCTAGAGTATACATCCAAGAAGCTAAGAAACTCGTACCTCACAGTTGAATCCACCAGTCTATCTATCTTGGGGCATGGATAGCTATCCTTTGGGCAGGCCTTATTCAAGTCTGTGAAATCCACACACATTCGCCATTTGTTGTTGGCCTTCTTTACTATCATAACGTTGGCAAGCCACTCAGGGTAGGTCACCTTCCGTATGAATCCTGCTAACATGAGCTTGTCCATCTCTTCAATAATGGCCTTCTACCTATCCCCCCTCATACTTCTCTTTTCTGATGTACAATGAGAAAACTGGGATTTACACTCAACTGGTGTGAAGCTATTTTAGAGCTGATCCCCGGCACGTCCTCTGGACGGAAGGCAAAGTTACCTCTGTGTGAAACCAGCAGCTCCGTGAGGTGTTGTTTCTGTTGGTTATTCAAGGTGCAACCTACTTTCCTAACCTCCTTCTCTCTAGGCCCCAAACAAACTTCAACCAACTCTTCAACTGCCTATGTTTTGACCTCGGGCTTCTCTTCATAGGTTTCAAGACGATCAATCAACAAGGCCTTCTTGCCCTTCAGACATGTGTTAGCACACTCTCTTAAGACTTCTTGATTTCCTTCACCGCTGATATTCCTTCACTGGTTGGGAATTTCAGGGCCAGATATTTAATGTTGACTATTGCGCTAAGCTGATGGAGTAGTGGTCTCCCGATGATGGAATTGTATAGGAGGTGGGTATCAATGACCATGAAGGTCTGTTTGAGAGTTACACAACAAGGTACAAACCCCATAATAACGGTCAACCCCATTGCTCCCTTCATGGGCACTGCTAACCTTTTTATCCCGATGAAGGGTGTGGGTACTGGACTCATTCTAAAGGCGTCTATCCCCATCTTCATCATGGCCTCAGTTGATAGGATGTTCACTGAGCTGTCATTATCCATTAGTATCTTGTAAACCCTGTGTCTTTCCATTACAGGGGAAATCACTAAGGCATCTTCATGAGGGTATTCAATCCCCTGTCCATCAGTAGGGGTGAATGTGATGGGTTCATTCCAAAACCTTTCTTGGTTCACTACAACTAGGACTTGATCCCTCACCCTTGTCCTTTTATTTCTGGGAACACCTACATTGGTTGTTGAACCCCCCAGTATGATTAGGATCTCTGGGAGTATCCCCGCGCGGCGATTCAGCGATTTTTCACTATGTTTGCTTGATTGGTTCTTTGGGAGTCGCCACCTAGTATTTCATTGAGGGTTACTAGGAAACCCGGATTTACTGGTCGTTGTCGGAGATTCGAGGGTAAGGGACTGGTTGTGGCTAGGGAAGGTATTAGCACCCCTAGCACACCCTACCTGAGGTAAGCTGCTTTGCGGTTTGATGTGATTTAAAAATTTAAAATATTAATCAAATTCTAAGCTTTCAATAAATCAGTTATTAAATCCCAGAATATATGTAGAAACATGTTCTTACATTTTCATAGGAAATATAACATGATTTTATTTATCCTTGAGATATTCAATCATATTCAAATTAATCACTCAATTCTTTGTCTTTTTGATTTTTATAGTTCAGTAACATAAATAAAAAGAGATACAAACACACACATCCCTTTTTACTATTTTCTCACCCATAATTACATGTTTACAAAATAACCAAAAAAAAAAACAAGTAAATCAAAACACAACAGTATCCAGACATATACAGCAACATTTAAAAATTACAAAAATAGCTTCGGGAACAGTGCTGGAGAATTCTGGGCGTCTTCTGTGACTATGAACAG
>Ga0325411_1005751_pt1 | contig 13676 bp, 8 predicted proteins | sample PopdelMetagenome_13_FD_206181 | JGI IMG/M metagenome (GOLD analysis project Ga0325411, IMG submission 206181) | Populus deltoides microbial communities from Bellville, Georgia, United States - Xylem-PdIQD-R4 | ecosystem: Host-associated > Plants > Phyllosphere > Stem > Wood/Secondary xylem... | reverse complement strand
TTTTTTTATTAGTCATTAACTTTTTATTTTTATTTTTTTACTGTCATTTACTTTTCTTAATTATATATTAAATTAATTAAGATTATTGTATCTATTTAAATTAATGATTTATATCCTAGATTTTTATTGCTCCTTAAAAAATATTATCATCACTTGAATTATTTTTTTACCGAATAAAAAATTTGACTAAGCTCACAATCGTATTATTATCGCCTATCAAGTAGAAACTCAAATGGAAATATTGACAAAATACAGGCACCAAAATTATAATTATCACAATAATAAAACAACAAACAAACACTCTTTGAAAGCTAAGAAAGACAAGGGGAGGTGGGGTCCGCCTTCAATAAGTGATTGTCAACAAGAAAGATAAGTGGCTCACTAGAACTGAGTGACTAATCTGAGATTTTAGCAGAGCCATGGCGACTGCCATCGCTACTCCTTCAGCCAGAGCCATGGCGACTGCCATTGCTACTCCTTCAGCATTATCTCCTCTTCCTTCCTCAATCTCCAGCGCTCCCCAATACTCTTTCTCTGTTCGCAGCTCAATCTGGCCTAAAAACATTTTATATTCTCCACTCCGCTGTAGCAGCCATGCCTCATTCTCACCAAAAAGCCAAGACGGTCCATTTGACCGTGATCTCCGGTCCGTACTCGAACTCGCTACTGACTCAGAGTTGTATGAACTCGAAAATATCCTCTTCGGTCCCAGGTAATTTCAATTTTTCATTATTTTTCTTCAAGTTAATAAATTGAAAATATTCCTTAATTATTTTTTAATTATCCCTTATTCCAGTCACTTTAGCCCGTTACTAAAATCAATAGCGAGTAAAAGAGCGGAAATTGATTATGTAATGATGGACCAAGACATGGAAGAACGAGAAGATATGATATCATGTCTTGAGTCAAGGTTTTTATTCCTTGCTGCCGATGCCAGGTCCACTTTGAGGTCGGTTTCCTATTCATATTGCTATTCCATTGTTGTGTATTCATAATTTTTATTTTATTTTTGGATATGGTGTGGTGTTATTGTGGGAGCAGGGGTTGGAGGCCTACGTATAGAAACGTGTTGCTTACAGTTAGGAAGAAGTTGAGCATTGGTTGCTCCAGTAAATTGTCGACGGAAGACCTAGAAGCCGAGATTTTCCTTCATCTGCTTGAGGAATACGCGAGGTAAATTTTGTTTATTGGATGTAGTGCTTGATTGTTTCCTTAATTTTGTAAGAAAGTGAAGATGAGGTGGGCTCGAGAAATGTTAGTGAGAGAACGGATTGATTGTTGAAATTTTAAGCAAATTTTGTTGCAGTATAAAATGATTCATGTGGTTGTAAAAATGTTTGAATAATATATTGCAGTGTTAAATTGGAATTGTTTAATGGAAAACAAAAAGCTTTATCTTAACGTGGGACATCTTGTTCTACACGTGATCTACTCCTTTCGATTGTGCTCTGTATGTGCTTGAATTGAGGAGATTTTATAATATATGGATTTCTTTTACCTTGATTTTTGGTAAATGAATTTTCTGCTAACTATTTTAAAGTTGGTGCTTTCTTTTTTTCTTTTTTTTTAGTTCTTTTAAAGCAAGATGGAATGAGGATTTTCATTAAAGAGAAGAGTATGATAAAGAATGCTGGAGTTAAGACTGATTTTGTATGTTTTTTAAACGTATTGAATCTAATGGAAGAGTTCTTTGTGTAGCTTGATATCATGTTGTTAGCTGTCTCTAGTGTCTGTTGGATGATGTTCCAATGTAAATATTCAGAAAAATTTTGATATCTGATTGGTAGCTACCTTTACCTACTTCTATTTTATTTCTAATTCTTCAATGCCAGAATGCTATAGTGATTGCTCACTTCCAAAGTTTTAAACAATCGTATTGGTGCTACCTCTGCTAGAAAAATTCTGTATTATAATTGTAAAGGTGAAAGTTATTTAGTTTGCCTCTTCTATCATTACTTCACTCATGAATGTATGTATATGAGCTGGTTATAGTTGATGGCCATTCGGTTTGATTTCTTAATATTGAGCATTATATTTATTTGGCAAAAAATTATGCTTCTTTCTTTCCGAGTAAGCTGTAAAATGACTTAAAACTTGCTTCCACCATCATATAGTGAACAATCAGGAACTTTTCCAGGCTTATGGGAATTATCTAAGACCTCAGATGATCAAGGTAGTCTAGGAATCGGACTTAGTCAAGAGAAGGTACAAGCCCTTGCTGCACAGAAACTCGGTGCTGCAGATCTCCAGTCAATCATTCTGAAGGTGGTTACTGACATTCTAACACTAGCATAACTTGAATGTTTTTTTTTTTTATTAAAAAACTGACCTCATTCCCCTTTTCTTTGCTTCATTTATTTTAACTTTTCTTTTTTAAGGGTGGCGGTGTGTTTACATTGACAAGAATTTATCAATGGGTAAGATCATAATAATTTTTTGTTTTTTCAGTTAGTGTGTTTCATCTTTGATCATTTCACTGTGTTCCTAAGCTGTTATTCTTTTTGATGTAGTTAGCTAAAAAGTTAACAGGGAAGGTTTTTCTAGAAGCTGCAAACTATCAAATAAAAAAGGAAATCATCAAGAAGGTACATGATTGGCAGTATTATTATGTAGTTGTCGAATAAATATGAATGCAGTAACATTTTTCTTTAATAGAATGTGGCAGTCAAACATTTACTTTGCAAAGGTCTTGTAAAACAAATTAACATCCTGATGTCATCTAAGAATCTTTTGTTTATTTCTGCCTTGTTATTATTTATTTCTCTTTTACTAGCATTAAATGGAAATGACTTATTGTTTTTTGTGTATAGTTGGACAATACATGATTGCTTTGGCTCAGGTATAATGCTTGTAGGATCTTACCAAATTGCACATATCAGAGTACCTAAAAACAAATTATATATTTTATTTTCATTTCTCTGTTGTTAACTCAACTTGTGCTTTATTTGAAGACATCGTATGCGAAAATTGTAATGCCAAAGTACTAGATGCATCTTCAAAGTCGTGCAAAGGATCTCAACGTAAATTTAAGTTAATATTGTCAGTGTGGAAGAAAAAAAATAATCAACTGTTCGAAGCTTGCTGTTACAATAAAATGGTCAATCAAAGTAGAAAGAAAGTGTTTTAGGGCCAACTTTTGTCATAATTATTGGGTTGATAGATAAAGATTCATGTTGTTGACAGCCTGTAGACAGGATTAAGGATCTCTGGAGCTGAATAGACTAGAGTGTTATTGTTATCTAGGCCTACTGTGCCTAAGTGCATGGCCTGTGATTAAGCAGAGCCAAGTTAAATATCCAACCTTTTAAGTATGCATTGCTAACAAGTAAAACATCCAAGCTTGGCTTGAGCTCTGATTGAGCCTCTAAATGGGTGCACAAGCTTGGCTTCTCAAGTGCTTGGATAGTCACCAAGCTTCTAGTGAAGCCCACGTGGTTTTTAAAGAGGTGGTTGTTTCACTTTTATTCTAAATGTGCCCTCTTTATTTGTATAAATATGTCGGGGGTTTTCCATTTGCCATCATGAAGCTAGATGGATTCTTTTTTCTTTTTCTGATATAATTTGGTATCACCTAGTTGGCTGAATTTATGGGCCATCTTGCCACAACTTTATATATCCTCTGCTTTGAATCAGATAATCTATATATTAGATAATATGTAAAAAATCACTAATAGTACACATTTCTTTCTCTGTATAAAGGGTGGACAATTGGCTGCCATTAATTTGGAGTCCAGAGCTGCCTTACTTGTGGCAAAGCAGGTAATTATAGCATTATATTTGACAAGTTTCTTGAATGCTTTTCCATGCTTTGAAGATGCCACTTTAATTGGTGGTTGCATCATGCAAGTGAAGCATCCCGTCTTATGAACTCCATTATCGGAAATTAAATAAACATACAATAGGTGTTATTAATTATGAAATGCATGTTATAATATGCTCAATACTATTTAAAATTGATGAATTTCAATATTTTCTGATCAATTCAAGTAGGATGTGGATATTAGGTAAACCTATTCATTTAACATAGAAATCTAGACAGTTAACTGTATAAATATGTTTTGCAACTTGATCTGTGCTAACACAAAAATCATCATTACCTATTTTCTCTATATTTTAAGGGTTCAAGACAATGAGTGTTATTGCTCTTTTCTTTGCTAGTATTTCTCATTCTTTTAATTGTGGACAGGGTTTTGTTGGAGCTGCGTCAAGATACCTGGGTTTGAGGAGCATGATGTCATTGCTTGGTCCAATGTATTATCTCATCTTCAATGAAGAACTTATTTATGTTCTAGCTGTGTTTTATCTCTGTTTGTTTGTTTTTTTGATTGCCACTAACATTAAGATAAAATGATTGAATTCATGGTTGGACAGAGAGGCTTAACTATGATGTAAATCCATGTGTTCACTGTCCTGAAGGGTGATCAGGATAACCTATGATTTTAAGGACAGTAATAACGCTGTTGTGAACATCATGTGGTCTGAAACTCCATGGTTTCTATATTGTGCTTGAGCTGCACACAAATAATAAATTTCATTCCACCTAGTCGTGTTTACCCTTGTTCAGATAAGAAAATCTTCACATAAATGTAAACTTTCTAATTAGATGTTTCAATGTGTAATAATCATAATTGTGTTTATCTATGAATTCTGTTTGCATGTATACATCTGCATGGCTGATGCTACTTTATCATTTTTATCTCAGCAATTGGAGCAACTTTAGTGCTCAAGGATATAATTTTGCATGTGTATCCTAATTCTGAACTCTGAAGATGCAGGATTGACTAATAAAATAATTTTTGGTTCGCCACAATTAATCTTTCTTGTTTATCAAGTGACATCTGAGGGGCTCTGAAATGGATGGACAGGCATCTGAAGTTTGTGAATAAAATCTTGGATGTGCTTAGGAGGGCTATATATTTTGTTTTCTCTGTTGTCTTTCAGTCCTTTTCTTTCTCGTTCTTTGCTTGGTTTTTTACCCTAATTATCAAAAACATCCATCTTAAAAAACCCAGCTGTTCTACCAGCCAACTTTTTGTAAGGCAAGTGCAAAATTTGTTAGTGAACTCTGTCTTTTGGTCTGGTTTGAGTTTACATGTGCTGCATAGATGCAGATGCTCTCAAGACATCAAGCTGTTGTGATGCCCGAGTCTGCTATCTGGCTCAGTAATTGATTAGAACTTTAGTTTGTATGACTGCTTTGTTTCTGTTGGTTTTTTATACAGGTTGTGGGGCACATTTCTGGCAGATGTAGTCATTCAAATGCTTGGAACTGATTATGCTAGAATCTTGCGAGCAATTTATGCATTTGCTCAGGTAATATATTGTAATGGTTGCTTTAGTTTTATGCAATTATCCACATGCCAGATCCTGCTCGGCACAGAGATATATATTGATATTCTAATTACAAGCTCATGATTGTGGGCATGCACACACTCACAGATAGTTTTGGTTGCCTTGTGGTTTTGTTTACAGGTTTTATTACATTTGTTTTCTGTCATTCTATGATGATGAATCAGGGACGCCAATTCATTATTTTGAACCCTGGTTTTTATCTATGTACAAACCGTTCTCTAAATCAATACCAACTTGAACTGATAAATCATTGCATGCTTGTATGATCCCAAAACCAAAACCCAGAACAGCAGTATGGACCTGGCAAGATCCTTGACCTGTGCATAATATATGGGTCTGATCTTAGGTTTTGTCATGTATTGTAAGCCCATTCTATGATTTGGCACTGATGGCAAGATTAATGCCATGGTCACTATATTCAATTTGAACATCAAATTGCTTGATAAGCAAGCACAGTACAAATGCCAACAAAACAGCTTTCTTTTTTCTTTTTTTGATACACCTTTTGATTTTCAACTACACGATGGATAAGTAATACAAAATATCTTCCAAATCCTCATCCCAAGGGGATTTCAATTCGAAGTAGAATTTCAGTATCAAACAAACAACTTTCCATCGGAATAACATTTAACAGGGTTTCTTTTCTGTTCCTTTTCCTTTTTAATTTTAATTGCAACAAACATGTTGATTTCTGTAATTGCCAATGAGTTACCTGTTTTTGCCTCAGATTCGCATCACCCGTACATGTAGGTTGCCCAGTGATAATGATTGAAAGGAGATGATTGTGTTAAACCCTTTTTCAATGCGACAAAGAGCTTGCAAGGGTTCTTGTTCTGGACGACTTGAATGTACATGGTATCCCCTGTCCCCTCTTGCCTACTGTATATATTATTCTGGAATTGAGTTGCGATTTGCTTCTATGCTAATTAAGTTTGAATTATAACTGGTTTGGAACTTGAAATATTGAACACTTCGGTGCAAATAATTTTGCTTTCTTGGACGGGGATTATTATTCGCAATGGCATCAAGGATATTGCTAATCAAGTCCTTTGAAGTTGTGCATTGTGCAGGGAAAATAAAAACCCCTGTTCTTACACGGGATCTCTTTTGCACTTTGCCCAAATGCAAAACATCCCACCTTACATTTCTGCCTATCCAAAATGGGTGTTCAAGCTCATCAATTCATATGGGTATTGAAGTTTTGCCTCTCGGTTTATATTTCTCAAATTAATATTTCGTCTGGCATTTTCCAGATCAGTATGTATTGGTCTCCTGCCTTTTTTTTCCCCAATTGACAGTACAGCCCTGGTAAACAGAGAACCACTAGATTTATGGGCCTGTGCTATATCGTGGGTAAATACATTTTTTTATTGGCTTTTTTTTTTTTAAATACTCGGGTGATGCAATCATGATTCTAAAAAGATTAAAAAAAAAAAGGTAACATGGGGAATAGACCCGATTATAATAATAGAAAAGATAATGATAGTTAACGGGCTAATTTAAACAAAAATGAATTATCGGAACTTGAAAAAAAAAGTTATTCGAAACAAAAAAAAAATAAAAATGATGCAATTAGGATTCTAACCAATCATATGAAAAAAAAGAAAAGAAAGTGAGAACAGAAGGAAGAAAAACTCATCCAAGCCGATCCAAGTGAGCATAGTAAATATGCACGCCAAGTTGTGAGGTGGGGAAAACAAATAATAAAAAGAATTCAAACTCTAATTCTAAAAATAAATTGTACAGGGATAAAATTAAAAAAAAAATAAAAAGAAGAGAAAACTATCAAACCAGGTAGACCAACCAAATTTCATGACTAACTCAAATTATTTGAATGAGATAATTTTAGAGAAGACAAGCCAGAAAAGCTTACGAAGTTTAATTCTAAAATAATTCAATCTCAAAAAATGAAGTATAAAAAATAATAAATTAAAAACATAATCCTAAAACAAATTTGATTCAACTCATGTGAACCTGTTAAATCTACGATTTAAATAATGAGACTAAAATAAACAAATATAAATGAAATTGAAGAAAATCACAAAGCTCAATATAAAAAAGCTCACCTTAAAGGATGAAATTAATTTTTTTAAAAAATATTTGCTGAAGTAAATTCAATAAAGAACAATAAATAAAAAGATCCGAGATAACCCGAGTTATTTTTAAAATTTATGAAAAATTATGTAGAAAGAAAATAAATAAAAATAATGTAGCCCAATATCTAATTGAATAAATGATGAAGGATAAAACTGTAAAAACATGAGTTTTTTTTTTTTAAAAAAAACAAGCAAGTCCAAGAGAACTTCTAAACCTTGGTTAATTTCTAAAATTTGCAATCCGTGAAATCCTAAATCCAAGCTCAATAAAGAAGCTCAATTCCCAACATACTTAATGTTGAAGGATGATTGAAAAAAAAAATCAATTTAAAAAACTACCTCAAATAAAACAAATAGTAATAAAAAATAAAGACTAAATTTGAAAGATGAAAAATTGAAGGAGGATAAAATTAAAAAAGAACTCAAATTTTATAAATTATTTCAGATAAAACAAATAGTAATAAAAAAAATATGGACTAAATATAAAGAAATAACAAATTGAAAAGCTATTTTGAATTTTTAAAGGGGGCAGACACAAAAATCAGGGAAAAGCAAGAAAAGAAGGAATAAAAGGCTACCAACACTAAATTGGAGGGGTGTTGGTCACACACGCACACCATCTTATCATGGATGAGACTCTGAGATGATCTAAATGCCTCACTGGAGGTGACTTTTAGTCACCAGACGACCCGACACTCCTACCCGAACAAGTTTTTTTCTAATAATTATTAATATTAGATCAAATACAAAAATGCCCATAAGTCAACTTGTTATTAACAGAAAAACCATGATCAAAAGACGAAAAAGGTATTGGAAGATAGTTTAATAGATTTTTCTTTCAAAGGTAATTAAGTAATTTACCATGCTAAAAAATTTAAAGTACTAAAAATACCATGGATTTTAGTTTTATTTTTTTCTTAGGGGTAGTTAAGTAATTTTATTATGCAAAAAAGCTAAACAACTATTCTACCCCGTACAATTTAGAAATGACAATTAAATCATAGTGAAAAGTCATCTTGCCCGTAATGCCTAGTTCAAAGGTTTTATGATTGAAGGGCAAATTCATCATCACACTATTATAATGAATAATGTTCGATGAGTAAATGCATAATAATTTTATTTTTTATTTTATGATTAGTAGGGATTTTAGATTGATTATTGTTGTGTTGTGATTTGATTATAGTATTATGTTGTGTATTGAGTTGTAGCATTAACAAAACAATTTCATAATTGATTATTATGTTTTTAAATGTTTTTCTTTGGTTGAAAGTAGAGGCATTCTATTTTAAATTAAAAAAAAAACAAATTAGTTTTATTTTAAAATATGATGTGTTGACTTTCACCAAATATTTCTTTTAAAGCAAATTCCTAGAGAATAATAAATTAACAAGCCCAAAATCGATACATTAGAAATCCAACTCCATATAAAAGAATGTTTGATTAAATGCACATTATGTGTTTGATAACTTGTGTGAAGGGAAGTAGACTTATTAAATGCAAGACCTTGTTGATGGTTAACTAAACGTCAAAAAAGAATCTATATACTAGCTACTAAGTCTTCAATGATAAATTAAGAAAAATATAATGTGAAATATCAAATTGTTTATAGCATGATTAAAATACAAAAGTATTAGACATTTAATTATATTGAGAAAATGAATGATGATATGATTGGTTATTGAATGATATTATAAAATAGGTGATAATATGATTGGATATTAAATTATATTATAAAAATGAAGGAATATGATTTAGTAAAAGTGATAAATAGACCAAATAAAATTGTGCACTAAAATGGGATATTTTTAGAATTTAGGAAGGATATTGAACGTGGATCCGAGATCACATTTAATAGGAGCCTTAGGTACATATTCATCACTTGACTTCTTTTTAATTAGAGAAGCATTTTATGTAATTGTTTATGTTTGTGAATGAAGTATGTTATAGGAATGTGTACATTATGAGAAATAAATGTTTTGTGTAATTTGTTTTTATCATTGTGAATACAGTCTGTTATGAGAATGTGTGCTTGATGAGAAATATATGTTTTTTTTAATTCTTTATAATTATAAACTATGCTTTCAGTGCGAGAAAATGATATCATATAAATCATGCCTTCAGGGATGAGTAATGATATTAAGTGAAAATACATTTATGGAACGAGAAAATGATATGAAAAGAAATACATCTTTTAGACAGGGGTTATTTTGAAAAATTGAGTCGATTGAATGAGCCAACTACAATGGTTAGGGCTATGATGTAGGATTAAGCTGGTTGCTATGAAGAGGACCATGAAGTGGTATTTGAGCGGAACATAATGACATGAGCTTAGAAGTAAAGATGAACCGATCAAAATACATAATGAATGTTTTAAAGCTCGAGCTTTGATAATTGAGAATCAAAATCACATGTATTAGTTTTAGAAAAAAAAAATTAGCATGTATGTACAATATATATTTTTTATCATTAAAAACAAACACAAGACAACTTACTTTAGGTGGAATAATTTAAGTTGATTTTTATCTTTCTTTTAACATAATCAACCTCTTGCTTAGAACATCTGAAAAACTAGTTAGGATTCATAATTATCTAAAATTAAGTGGTAACTTCTTTTTTAAAATTTACCTCTATAAATCAAAATCAACTCACTGAGATTCCCATTACAATAATAGGCATTAAATTAAAATTTTAAGGGCGATGACCCTTTTTTTTTATGTTGCTACATATTTTGAGAGGAGCATCATAAAATGACCCTTAAATCAAGAATCTTAACTATAAACACTATAATTTGTTCCATCAATATTTTGTCTGATTATCTCATATATCATTAAGTTTTGTAACATCGCTAATTTTTCAAGTGCCATTACGTAAAATTAATATACTTTTTTCACTCAACCTTGTACACTAACACATTTTGAATACAAGACACATTATCCTGGTCTGGACAAATCTCATTCAACCACTGTACCTAAGGTGGTATGATCCAAGTATTAAATGCAAATATCATGACAAAATTCTAGGCCATTCAATTAAAAGCGACAAGAATTTTAGGTATCAGGTTTAGAAGTTGATGAATAGGGGTCATTGTATTTGTGAAGAATAATAGCACGTAATGTAACATCACCAATCCATTATCAACATAACAAGTGATTGGCAATGATGATGGAAGAGATACCTAATGAGTGTTACAAGGCATAAATATTTGATGAAAGGAGTTGATATGAAGATATATTGATGAATGTTGTGTTATCAACTCATTTTTGTTACTGGAATTTATCAATAAAGTCATTAAAACCTTGTTGTTTTTGAATTTGTTTTAGAACTACATTGCACCATTTAATGAAGTATGTTTTTATTTTAGTCTCAATATTGTTTTTAAATCTAGAAATTTTTATAAAAAAAATAACATTTATAATTTTATGTTTATTCTAGATTAGATAAATATAATAAAAAATTAATTCAAATTTTTTAGAAATTGATCGAATTCCAAAACATATCATGAGAATACTAGGAAGCAATACCTCTTCTTAAAACTCAAAATATCATTTTGCACCTTCAATGAACCATAAAACAATGAAAAGGAAAAATATAAATATAAATAAAAAATAAAAAAACTAATTTATATAACTAAACAGGCCCTTGGATCCCAGAACCATGCTAGTTGTTATCGGACCCAATGGGCCCCAAAATATATAGCCCAGTAACCTGCATGCCCAACTGTTGGATTAGACAGCCAACAGGCCAGCTGCTATTTAGAAGTAATAGGCCCATAATTTCGTCGATGGATGATTTCTCCAGTTCTTCAATTACCAATTATTGTCTTCTCCTTGACAAACGCCTGAGTACCAGTATGGACAAGTATTTAACTAAAATGGCAGAGAAACTACGAGTACTGGAAATATACCAGCGAAATGATATATGTGTGTTATTTTTTAAATATATTAAAATAATATTTTTTTTATTTTTAAAATTTAATTTTAATATATGTAAATTAAAATGATTCAAAAATATTAAAAAAATTTAAATTTTCGCCACGATTGGACCGCGTAATTCCAAATAAAGTAATATCAGTAAAATCAAAAGTCTTGCATTTTTCACTGAGTTATGCCAAGTTATTAAAGGTGAAGGTGAGAGTCTCCCTACCAGCTAGAAATCAAAGTGAATAGCATCTTTATGTCAGCTGTGCCTGCAAAAAGGATAGAAAATTATACCTTGCACTCCTGCTTTCTCTATAATTTATCATAAAAACTTATAAGAGACGACACTATGATATCTTTTATTTTCTGAGTGTTTTTATTTATTTATTTAATTGCATGTGGTAAATTAATTATTTTATCTAACTACTTTACACTTGATTGAATGTTTAATTCACTAATTTCTCATTTAATATGAAAATGATTTACAAAAAAATGAAAATGAAAAAAGCTAGATGAGTTGGAATAGTGCTAACTTTATGTTTTCGTAACATGAGAGAAAAGTGGAATAGAACTTATAACCAATTGAATGGTTACTTGCTAACATGAAGCTCATCACCAGCTCAATCATTTGGGCTACTTTAATCTCCTTTTCTTTGTAGGAACTGTAAGGCTTCCTCTCGATCTGTTCATTGATGAAAAATAGTTTTGAAAACCCATGGAAATGATAGGGTATAGTTAGAATTTTGAGACATAGTTCTAGTGGATACATACCACCATGAAGAGCAGAACAAATGTGGATTTGGTCTGATCGATAGGAGAAAGAGAATATGAACAAGAAGAAAAATCGTATATCCTGATACGTGTAAAACATCAAAATATGTTCATGACATGATCATATTAATCCCAGTGGGAACGTCAAGGAAAGAAATTCTTGTCTTCCAAGGATTAAAAATAAAAATTATGGCAGACCAGAATTCTTTTATTCTGAGAGCTAGGTCCATGCTAAGTTTCATCTATGTGTATATATATATATATATAATTGCACATTGGTTCTTTTGCAAAGGAAGGGGGGGGCTCTTGATCTTTTGGATTTGATGCTTTGACTTTTGGAATTGCACAGGCAAACTTCTCTTTTTGGATTTAAAGATAAGTCTCCCCACTCACATGGTTTGTTTCTTGAGCCATCACTGTTCAACTTTGGGAGAAATTTCTAAGCTTGGGCTGTGGATGAAAAGATGCCTGAATTATGGGGGGGCCAACATCTCATTTGATGATTAGGGTTTGCTTGGCTAACTTTTTTTTCCCATTAGTTATATGTTTTATGAGTAAAAATGAAAAAAAAAATTAATGAAATAACATAACAAATCCCAGCTCTTTAGATCCTTCCTTGCAAAGCATTTGTCAATTCAAAGAGACCTTTTTTTTTTTTTTTTTTTTTTTTTAAATAGAACCTTTGCTATCTTTATTCTTTCCAGTGTGTGACATCTTACCACTTAATAACTTCTTTTTGGTCACTTTTTGTTTGTTTTACTCTCCAGTAGTGCTTCAGAACAGAAGATATCACTAAAGCTCCATGTTTTTGCAGCCAGATGGTGACACATGCAGGAAAGCCGCACGCTCTGTAGGTGCTTCTCCTTCTTCCTTCACCTCGTTTTTGAGAGAACTCATGCACTCCTAGGTCAGAAGATCACCATACTTTTTAGCTGTTTGTCTTTCATGTGAGACGATCCACCACCTAGGTTGAAGGTGATGAAGGCACATGGATACTAAAAAGCTCATGTAAAGGAGAACACCCCACGCTCCATGTCTCAGTATCCGTCTGTGTATGTCTATATATATAATTGCAGTGCCTTAATTAAACCCTATTTGTTTTTTTGTTTTTATTTATTTTCCTAGTAAGATAAGATTAAAGGAATCAAGTAGATAGGGAGAGGGATTTGCAAGCACAAACACAAACAGAACCAAACCAACTAGTTTCTGTTTGAGACACCATAAGTGACAAACATTTCCAAGGAATTCACTTAATATATAGATATATAGATATATATTGTCTCTATCTGTTTTGGCTTATCTCCATATCTATGTCATCTCTCTTAAGCTTTTAACTATTCAGATGACTTATCTTTCACTCTTTGTTTTCTTTTGTTCATCGTGCGTGTTTGTATGCTTCCACGTCGTGAGAGTGCGTGCATGAAAATCATGTAACTATCTGTATCTCCAATCCTTTTTTTCTACTGTTTCAAGATCAGTGAAACTGCGTAGAAATTTCTTGATTAATGCATCCCTTTGTGCCTAGTCAATTTAATGAAAA
>Ga0325411_1005749_pt1 | contig 13680 bp, 8 predicted proteins | sample PopdelMetagenome_13_FD_206181 | JGI IMG/M metagenome (GOLD analysis project Ga0325411, IMG submission 206181) | Populus deltoides microbial communities from Bellville, Georgia, United States - Xylem-PdIQD-R4 | ecosystem: Host-associated > Plants > Phyllosphere > Stem > Wood/Secondary xylem... | reverse complement strand
TCTTTACATTAATCTTCCATCTCAAAGTTCTCATTAATTTCTTCCTCTTCTTCTTTATTATTATTAGTACTACTACTACTACTACTACTACTACTACTACTACTACTACTACTATTATTATTATTATTATTATTATTATTATTATTATTAGTATTATTCGTGTTATATTTTATGTACTTTAAGTATGCTCTGTGTTTGATCAAGGATCCTGACATTGTTGGTCTTGCCTTGTTCATTCGCATCAGAAAGCTGTTTATATTATATAATATATCTCTTTGATCTTTTCATAAACTCAGTATATAGGCTGGAAACCTGTGACCCGATCTTTGAGATCATTCTCAGGTATAACAACGCCACGTACTGAGTATTACTATTATTATTACTATTACTATTAATATTATTATTACTGTTACTATTATTGTTGTTATTATTGTTGTTGTTGTTGTTGTTGTTGTTGTTGTTTTATTAATTATAACTTATACAATTAACCTCTCTGTGGTTCGACCCCGGTCTTGCCGGGTTATTTATTACTGTGACACTCCTGCACTTGGGATAAGACATCAACTCTTTGATCGTGTCACTCGTGTTCTGGAACGACTGGCTTAGAGCCTGGCAGTTTGTTCCAGGCTTGAGACGATGTTTTGGAGGCTGCTATGAAGGGTATCACAAAATCTGATATCGAAGTAAGTATAACATTCAGAATTAGTTTGTCCTATCGAAACCAGAACGTGGAGGCAGCAGTAGGTGCTGCATCATGATTTGTGGACAGGGGACATGTGAGTGTACCATCAATGTAACCATATAGGTTATAGTTGAGAAGGAGGGACTCAAACTGTGCATGCCAGGAGGGATAGTTTGTTGGTGTGAGTTTGATCGTAATTTGCTGTATATAGCATTAATAGCAACGGGGGAGGACGCGGAGGAAGCCATTGCAGAAGCGAAAGAAGAGAAAAAAAAAATCAAGGTAGAACTCGTTTGAGAAAAGAGGGCTCTGATATCATAAAGATTAAAGGAGAGACAGTTTAATGGAATAACTTCACACACTTTTTCATTTACATTATGCATGTATAAATACAGAGTTGAGGAGCTTATTAAGCCTGAACTTTTGCTATTCTGTAACTAACTGCAAGCTGTACATAATTCAATTTAAACGTAAGGATTTGATTCCTATGAGTGAGGATTTTATGGAGGAACTGATACTGTTGAATGAGTGATTTGTGGGAGAGTGATTGCTTTCCTTATAGTGTTCACCCCACATGTGCACATATATATTACTCAATCGGGTTTAATATTTTTTTCCCTTTAAATTTATAACAAATCTAAAAAAATAAACAATATCGTCCATGGTAAAATATGAGAGGTAAACAGTGTAGATGCATAGTATTCACCTCACACATTTTCCACTTAAATTTATAGCAAAACCTATAAGAAAAAAAATAGTGACTAGTGTTATACATAGTAAATAGTGACTAGTGTTGTTTATAGTAAAATGTGATGGAGCTAACTATGTATATGAACAGTGTTCACCCGCATTTTTTAGTTTATTTCGGTTGAATCCGGTTAATGAGGAACGTTGTCCACAGTAGATCATAAAAGAATGAATAGTGCGGCACTGCATATATATAATGAGTGAGTACTCATCGCATGGGCTGTCTTCCCTTTAACTCAAGATTTGACGAGAACAGTATGAGTGAGTACTCATCCCATTGGCTGTCTCCTCTCAGGATTTTATTCTTTCAAGAATTTAAAGGGACCTATAATGGTGTTTAAAATATTGATTCTTGCTGGGAACTCTTTTTTGTTGGGACCTTGGTGTCTGTGCAACTTGATCAACATTTCTTCGCTGATCACCACAAATCCCATTTAATAAAGAATTTCAAAACTTTCATCCAAGGCTGATATCCTTTTCCATCCTTGCCATTTCTAGACTTTTTTTTTTTCTTGGAGGGCCATTTTGTTTACTTTGGAACGGACTGAAACCGCGTTTTTGTTCCCTTCATGTTGATGTTGCGTTATCTCAGGATAGGAGGATGCAATGGGAGGAATATTTTTGCATCGATGGAGAAATAACCGAAATCCCTTATAGTGTAAATAGCATTCTGAAAAAAATGCTTATTTCCATAATTTCCTTGAAGTGATTCTCGATTTCTATAACTCAATGCTATGCCTAACCACGTTTTTGCCTATATTTTTTCATGATACAAGTCGCACCAGTTTGATCATCCATCAAGTGAATGTTGCCTCCTAGAAAGTCATGGTTACCAAACAAAGCATGTGGTATGATGTTATAAGAGAAATGGCAAACAAAGAATCCAGTTGATTATACTAGTGAGTGTGGCAACCGATTACTAAAAATACAAATTATGATGGATCAAAACGAAGGGATGATGAGTGTGTGTATCAGGACAACACTGCTTAGGAAAATACCAGACTCTTGAGCTAATTAACCGTTTTTATCTTTCATTACATCTACAAGGAAGTAGCAAGAGGAACACTGCTTGCTTGTCGTAACCCATTTTGGGTTATTCCCAATATTTTTTTTCAAAATAAAAATATATAAAATAAAATAAAGGTTGGTAAAATAAAAAAAGCATACCGGGAAGGATTTTTAAAATACAGAAAAATCAAGCTGTAAATTTTAGAGGAAATTCAAGATCTAATTATACCCCATTATGCCCAAACATGGAGAAACAATGCAAATTCAAGGTCAGATTAAATGATTATTGAACGAATTTACATAAAAAGTTAAGTCCAAGGACATAATTAATTTTTTAATAAGCTAATTTGATTTAATCATGGGCCAAATTAAAGTTTGATTAAGTTTAAGAATTAATTTGGGTCCAATTAAAGGATTTAATTAAGTGTAAGGATTTAATTATACTTTAAATGGGTCAAATTAATTTTATTAAAGACTTCAGTGGTGAAACATTAAGTTTAGGAGCCTAATTTGGGTTTAATTGAGAAGATTGAAATTTTAAAAGAAGATTCAAATTAATTTAATTTTTACCAAGTTAATTGATTGAAATCAAGAGTAAAATTGCAAGAATATTAAAGTTTTAGGGTCAATTAGGGGTCAAATTTGAAAATTTCATTGTTAAAGAGCATTTTACAAAAGACTCCGAACTACAGGGGCTTAATTGACAAAAACCAGGGATGAAGTGCAAAATACACTGAAATCCGGGGTTCAAATTGAAGTTTGGTAAGGGCTAAATTGCACTAAATCAAAAGTTTAGGGTAAATTAGGGGTATAATTAAAAAACAATTGAAAGGTGGAGGACTAAATTCAACTTAAAAAAAATGACCACACAACGCGTCGTCTAGTCACTATTCATTGTCTTTCCCAATTTTGCTCGAGAATTCCATTTGGGTGGCTACTTTTCAGATGCATTTAATGTTTTATACATCCACCAAATTTGACAACACATGAACCAAAATGGTCACCTAACATCCCTCTATCTCCTAGTATGGTCCGTTCAGGCCTATTAATATGACAACGGTCACGACGCCAGCTTAAAGTAGCCAATTCAAGCAACCTTGAACTGTCAAATTTGATAGTTTATGGTGTATATTTTGAACCAATGGTTGGGATCCTTTCAACCAAATCAAGGGCTGAAAGATTTTCCAAGTGAAGACAAAATTACCCTCTTCCACCCCCTATAAATAGGAGTGGATTTCATGTTCTGAGCATGAAGAAATTGAAGGCCAAACTCTGAACAAAAACAACCTTCTTCCCTAGTTTTTCTCCTTTTTTTTTTTTTTATCATGTCTCTCTCTCTATTCATTCTCTCTTTACCACCACCACCATCTCTTACATCTGCCAAAGAAAACCACCAATAGACTAGCTCCTTCCCAGCACCGCCTTTGGTCAAATGACAAAAGCCACCACGAGCTTCCCTTCTCTTTTGCAAGTTTCTGCTCCTTCATCTTCCAGTTGCAACCAGTGCCAATCGCTGGCCTCACTACCTCAAGTCACAGCGTGCGCTACCAGCCAAGATGCCAACTCCTTCCACGATAGGTAAACCTCCCTCCTCTCTTCTTCTTCTTCTTCCTCCCTCCTCTGCTTCAACTGTTCATATATCTGTTATGAACAATGCAACGTGAATTATAATTCACGTTGCACTATTTATGCAACTTAGTCACTAGGTTGGGCCAATAACTAAGTTGAGTTAGGCTGGACCTGTTTTGGCCCAGCCCAGTTTGCTAGGCCGAGTCCAACCTAAAATAAAAAAAAGGAAAAAGAAAGAGAGATTTGTTGGGCCGAGATAAGCCTAACCTTTTTGGGTTTGGTCCGGCCCAATTAGTTGGGTCGGCTCAGCCCATATATTTAATAATATTTAATTAATATAATATAATAATATATATTATAATATTATTTAAAAAATAACAAAAAATTAAAAATTTCAAAAAAAATTAAAAATTCTTTCAAAAAATTTGTGATCTTCTTGCATATTTTTCTACCACTTTTGCTTAATATCGGGTTGTATACTTATACTATAAGATATAGATTCGGTATTAAAATACCCGAGTTCTTCTGAAATATTTCTAAAAAATTTCAAAAAGATTTCAAAACTTTTAAATTAATTTCCCTTTTAAAAAAAACAAAAAAATATTTTTTTTCATGCATACAACCAAATCTTAAATAGTTTTCCAAGCATATTTTTAAAAAATTGCATTTTTCTCATGTTTTTTTTTTAAAAAAACTAGATATCATAACCAGTTTATGATTATCCATTAGGATTTGATCAAAATGTCAAAAACCCTTTACCAATTATTTTTTTAGGGTCTAGATGTATTAATATCTGTGAGGTGTAAAACTATGTAATAGAATAGACTCTCAGGTATTAAAGATACAAGGTGTAAAAAATGCGATACTAAAATTCAAATTTTAGAATGGTTCGTATTAAACCTGATAAGGTAAAGACTCTCTCACGAAGGGTGCACTAGGGGTCATGCGTCTTCCCCTTGCACAACTAGTCCTTCACCCAGACTCTCCCAGACCATAGGTTCCTAGTGACTATAATAGTAGGTGGTGACTCCTAGACTTTGATCATAATTTTATGATTAAATCCAAAAACCCTTCCCGACACACACACACACACCTCATTAAAAGGCATAATAAAAACCTAGTCTTCATCACGACGTCGTGGTACACCCTACTACAATGCTAGCACCCATGTAAAGAAACGGTGCATAGCATTCTCCAAGTGAAATGGTGCTCAACAACATCTAAGTTAAACTGCGCGTTCCAAAGCAACGGTCATAAATTTTGAATCAATCCCATTAATGCCTTCTTCTTCTTCTTCTTTTGTTGCTCCTGTTAATTTTGTTCATAACAATTCACCTCGCATTAAATTTTCCTTGTCCCCAAGGTTGATATGAGGAAATCAGATTGCCATTTCATCCATAAACTCCCACAAATAGCTTCAACAAGAGAAAATCCCTTTTAATATATTAGAATTTGAGTAACAACTTTATTTTTCTTCCTTGCAATTCATATATCTAACATGGCTTATGGTTGTATGTCAGATGTTGGATGCAAAACCGGTAGATGTACAATATGGTTTCCCAAATGCTTTTTAAGCTGAGACACATGGAAAATAGGGTGGATTTTAGTCGTAGGAGGCAACTTCAACTTATTGGTGCTTCTAAACTTGTCTATCACTTGGTATGACCCAAAAACCTTAATTGCTAGCTTTTGTGATGATAGTGAATTATTGATTGCTGCCTGTAGGGCTGTAGCTTCAAGTAGACATAGCCACCAATTGAAAAATATCTTTAACTTCTTTTTTGAATTGTTAATTGAGTCATCCTATTCTGTGCATTTTGTAAATGAATCCTGATGCTTTTGATCATATCTTCCCTCCTAGTTAATGCATCATCTACTGATTCCACTATATAGTCCTATAAAAATAGGGGATATGTATAGGAGGAAAACCATATAGTACCTCGTAAGGAGTTAATTTGGTGGTAGAATGGAAGTTGGTATTGTACCACCATTCTGCTAAAGATAACCACTTTACCCACTACTTTGGCAATCTCTTGTCATACACTTAAGATAGTTTTCAATACATTTGTTATTATCTTTGTCTAGTCATCAATTTGTGGATTGTATACAAATGAATAAAGTATATTGACCCTTTAAATGCTAATCATCTCTTTCTACAACCTACTCATAAAATCTAGATCCCTATCACTAATAATCAATATTAACAATCCATGTAATTTGTACATATTGTTTATAAACACCTGAGAAACACTAGGGGTAGTATAGCGGTGACTAAGAGCCATACAATGTGCATATATGATGAACCGATCTACCACTTCCATTATGACTTCCATATGTTCAGATTTGAGAAATTCTTATATAAAGTCCATACTAATATCAATAAAGGGAGCATAGGGAATATGTAGGGGCTATAATAATCCTTGAGTGACCATATTTGCATAGTGATTATTGCCTACCACCACTTTGTCATTTCTGTTGAGGTGATTGTTAACCCGAGTATAGTGAGGGTGTAAGTATGATAAGACTTATAGACCTTCAATAATAGCTTGTATAGAAGGATTCTTCTCCTATAACCTTATGATTTCTTTCATAATGCTAGTGGAAATTGTAGATACAGTCAGAGCATAGTGATTATTACTAGAGATTCTAGAGAGGACATCTGTTGTCACGTTTACTTTTCCTTTTCTATACTCTATTTCATAGTTATATCTCAAAAATATGACAAACCATGGTGCTGAGCTAGAGTAGCCACTTTCTAATGCAAGAGATATTTTAGGCTTACATGATCTGTACGAATCTTAAAGTGTCTGCCCTATAAGTAGTGCTTCTATTTGGTGATTACGTGCATGATAACCATCATCTTTCTTTTATAAACATACATGACTTGTTGTTTTAGTCCCAATGAATTACTAGTGAAAGTAATAAGATGTTCCTCTTGCATTAGTACTACAACTACCCCAAACACTAAAGCATCAATTTCCACCACAAACACCTTGTTCAGGTTAGGTAGGTACAACACTAATGCATTAATTATTAGCTCATTCAATTTGTTAAATGCCCTAGTAGCTTTATCATTCCATGTTGTTGCAACTTTCTTCAGTAATTGTGTTAGAGGCTTGCAAATATCCTCATATCCTTTTACAAACCTCCTGTAGTACCTTGTAAGGCCTGAACCCTCTCAGTTGCTTTAAATTCTGGTGCAATGGCTAATCAACAATAGCTTGTATTTTGTGAGGATTAATGACAACTCCTTGCTTGGAAATAATACGGCTTGGTATTCAACTTGCTCACTATTAAGGTTACATTTACTAGTATTGGCAATCAATTGATGCTTCCTTAATAATTCAAAAACAGTTTGTAAGTGTTATAGTGATCATTAAGAGTCTGGCTATTTACTAAAATGTCATAGAAAAACACTAAGATAAATTTCCTAAGATACTCCCTAAAAACCTCATTCATCAAGCTTTGAAAAGTAACTAGGGCATTAGTTAACACAAAGGGAATAATTAAGAACTTATAATAGCCACTGTGTGTCCTAAAGGCTATCTTGAATTCTTTTTCAGGTGCCATTTTGATATGATGATAACTAGACCTAAGGTTAATCTTGGAAAACACAATTGCTCCCACTAATGCTTCTAACGTTTTTTTGCACCATAGGAATATGATACTTGTCCTTGATAGTAAGCTTATTCAAGGCTCTATAGTCTACACATAGCCTTCAAGTTGAGTCTTTTTTTTTTGACAAGTACCACTGGAGAAACAAAAAGACTATTGCTTGGTCTTATAATTCCAATTCTAAGCATTTCCATAACTATTTCCTACAGGACATCTTTCTGTAACCCTAAGTACTTATAAGGTCTGAGATTCACTGCTTAACTTCCCTCTCTAAGAGGAATAACATGATCATAAACCCTAGAAGGTAGAAGTCCTTTAGGTACATGGAACGTATCTTGATATGCCTCTAACAATGACTATAATGTGGCATCATTGTGTTTATTGAAAGAAAGCTTGGCAGTCACAGAATCTCCAATACATTCATCTTTTCATAGAATTCTCAGACTACATAAATGATATTCAACTACTTGTTAGTGATTTCCTACTGAGGAACTTAGTTGTTCAATCTTTATGGCTTGAAATTTGACTATCTTCCCCGTTGAGTAATTCCCTCTGCCCTTGCCAATCAAAAGACATCCAAAGGTATTTATAATTGTATAGTATATCACCCAACATAGATAGTCATTAAATACCTAACACCATGTCACAATTGTTTAGCTTAATGATAAAGAAATCAACCTCAAAACACACCCTTTACATTTTCCACCTTAAACCCTTGCATATTGATTTGCAGAACATTTTCTCACCATTAACAGATTGCACTATCATTGGTTTAATGGTAGTTAGCTTGAACTTTAGCTTGAGTGCTACAACAATATTGAGGAAGTTGTGAGTACTTCCTAAATCCACTAGAATATAAAGGGCCTGCTTTTCCACCTTTCTAGTAATTTCATGGTACAAAACCCCATAGTTCTTTCCAAAGCATCTAGAGAAATGCGAGGAACAACCTCTCCTACATTACCCCCTCCATCCTAACCCTCTTCTTTTATAACATCCTCATCTTCTTGCACAATACTCAAAGAATGCAGCTTTTTATTCTTACATTTGTGACCAGGGATAAATTTTTCATCACACCAAAAACGTAAACCCTTCAGCCTCCTCTTTTCAAACTCTTGGTTTTTGATGGACTTTGTGGGTTTGATAGGGTTTTTCTAGTTGATATTTTAGGTAGGGTTATCGAACCAGTTTGTAGATTAGGGTTTAAGTAAATTGGTTGATAGGGTAAAAGGTGTATTTAAGGAGTTTTGTGGTGAAGTATTTCTAGTATTAAAGGTAAGATTGGTAGATGAAATGGAATGTTTAATAGGATACTCTAAGGATTTTTTTGTAGGCTAGGGTGTTTGCTTGCAATCTAGCTAGGTTATAGGCATGTTTAAGGGCTTTAGATTCAAACATCTTAACTATGTTTTTGATTTCTACTTCAAAGCCCCTCCCTAAAAAAAAAAAAAAGAAATAGCAAGGTTTGTTTTTCACTAATCTTAGCCTTATTCCATAGGGCATCAAAATCCTGGATATAGTTTTCTGAGTCCCTAGTTTGTTTCAATTCCATTAGCTGTTCTAGGGGATCTTTTTGCCCACCAAATATATAACTGATGTAACCATATTATTTGTAGTTTTACATATTTACTTAGTATTTTGCCTATGCTTTACATATAAAATGCCTTCATATTTTTTTTTTAATGTTTTGAAGGCTCTTTTGGATGCAAGATTAAAAAAGAAGTAAATTGGAGATAATTGATAGATTTGACTTATGATCGATATTTTGTGCAGAGCTTGAGCTCTAGAAGTCGAAACGAAGTGATTCCACTGGTATTAAAAAACTAACATCCATACCTTACTGTACATATATGGCAAGAAAAATAATAATAATAAGAGCATGGATATCACAGCCTTTAAAGTTGAATATTGCATTTTGCTAATGTTGACCTTCAGCCATTCCGACTTGAATATCTTGAGCTACAGAAGTCCATTTGATGCAAACTAAATTATTTTTGAATTCTTGACTCAATGACCTATTAGCCTACTAAATGTCAGCAGAAAATGAGCTCATATGAGAGATATATGATTTTTTCTAAGATGACACATGAATTTTGCCAGCAGATAGGTTTTGTGAAGAAACAAGTCCAAATTATATCCCAAAGCATCCAAACCGACATCCAGGTCTTTATTTTGGCAATTTAGCTCTTCTAAGTCAAAAGGCCAAGCTTGAAGATTTTATGCTAGGCTATTTCTTTTTTTTTTAGAAAAATAGTTATTAAACTATTTAAATGCAAATTGTCTACTTAGGAAAGGACTATTTTGTCGAAAAGGGATTAGGGTTTCTTAGGATTTAAAAAGAAAGAGAGAAAGGAAGGGGGCGGCCAACCAAGAGAGAAAAAACACACCTTCCTCTAAAAACATGAAATCATGCATTCTTCTTTCTTTTTTATTAGTTGTTCAATAGACACGCAAGGCTAAACTCTTTTTCTTGGTTGCAAGGACACACAAACCTTTGGATTTTAAGAACTGTGAGATTTATTTTACCTTTTCTTTTCAGTTTATATGATGAATGAATATGTTTGTTCTCCTATGCTTATTTCCTATGATTGTTTATTTTAATTGCTAGAGCAGACTTTAAGTTATTATTGTGAACAATCTATTGCTAAGTTTGTTATCAAAATCAAAGTTATGGTATATAAACTTGTGAAGCAACTGAGTTTAATAATTGTGGTGGATCTACGTTATTAATCTTAGGGAGAATATTTGAACAAATCAAACACGAACTACAAACAATTATGTTGTCTAGTTAATCAATTTATCTAGTTCTTCAGTCTGCCATTGAATTAAATTACTACTGTGGTTGTTTGATGGTTAGGATTAGTTATACAGCAGATCTGTTAATTAATCAATATAAAAAAAAAAAATTCAGAGTATAAATTGACGTTTTGTTTCCATGATCAGTTCTGATTTCTATAGATGAACGTTTACTTGTGACCAAGGTTTATTTTCTTGATAAATTTTGGTTTTATTTGATTTAGCATTGATTGTTTCTTTGTATTTACTATAACATAACATAAATAACTTCAAAACCTCCCAGTTGTATATCATATAACATAAAAATCTGAACTATATGTTTCTCGTGAGATCGACGTCTTGCTTGCTTTATATTATCTTGTTTATTTAAGTTATGGTAATTAATTTGTGTAACCGCGACATCGCAACAGTAATATATGACTTTAACATATTCCCAACTCACCCATTGATTTCCCAAACTTTTCATAAAGTTTTGATGTCAATAAAAACTGTGTCATCTAAATAGTAAGATGCAATTTTAAGTTTCTCAGAGCCTTTAATCTTAAAATATTGAGTACATTTATACAGCCATGCACATTCTCACCTTAAAATACAAGAAAAAAATGATTTGGTTTATGTACCTTATAGGCAGCCATTCTTCCTTCATTCACAAAACAATTTCTGGAATCAAACTCTTCTTGATAATTGTCTTTGCCCTGACTGGGACCGGCAGACTCCTGAGAAAATGTTTTGCAAGACAAATTTCACTTGTTATGCTAGGCCATTGATGATCTGTTCCTTATATCCCCACTGTGAGCCCCATGATTATCTATAGTGTGATCCATCTTCTGATTTTGCTCTTGTAATATGTTCACCAAGTGTTTATACTTCTGACTAGTTTCTTTTTACTGCATCAATGGAATCCTCTTGTCGTTTGAAATAAGTTGATCTGCCATGTTTGGAATCCGTGGAAGGTGAGCTATGATACAACTTGTTATAAAAGAAATGGAAATGTCACCAATAAACAAACAATCCTGTTGATTATACTAGTGAGAGTGGCAATTGATTACTGAAAATACAAACTAACGTAGGGATAAACAAAAAAGGAGAGAGAAACTGCCAAATAGATTCACCTGAATCCTTAGCTGTATTTACTCATGCATTTCATGTTTTTTCATTCTCCCAGTTCTGTTATCTCTTGCTACATCTAGAAGAAAGTAGCAAGAGATACGGTGCGTAGCATTCTCCAAGTGAAACGGTGCGCAACAACTTCTAAGTTAAACGGTGCGTAGCATTCTCCAAGTGAAACGCAACAGCTTCTATGTTAAACGGTGCGTTCCAATGCAACGGTCATAAATTTTGAATTAATCCCATCAGCACCTTCTTCTTCTTCTTCTTCTTCTTCTTCTTCTTCTTTTGTTGCTCCTCTTAATCTGTTAGTGACATAATATGATTACTTTTCAAATTTGAGTGCATTAGAGTGTGTGAAGTGTGAACATGTATGCTCTGTGTGCCTATTGAAATTGACATAGTTTGTATTTGGTAATGATAAAGATGGGATGCTTAGAATAAACAATGTGATGAAACCACTTTTTACGTGTTACTCACCCATCCACCACTGGAAACGTTACTTTCCATCTGACTTGCATATGTTAAGCATGCTGCCAGCGTTATCCTGAGCTAAGGTTGAACTTTCTATGAGATTTTTAGTTGCATTACTTATAGCTTTCTTGTTTGTAAGTAAAGCTGATTTGGAATTGTCTTTCATTTCAAGGCTTGTATGCATGCGCGCGCTTTATATTCGCTTAGAGTTCACTACAAAAAATATAGTCATCCCCACCCTATCATGTCCATCCCATGAGTCTCTTATGCATTCTCATTCGACCACAGCTGGGGGAGCAAGTTAAAATAGGAAAACTCACTTTAAGTTTAGGGATAATCAAGCTCAAGTTGATGACTTCCATCACATCAAGGAAAATACTCTACCACTGAGTTATATCTCTTCCCTTGCCTCATGTCTCTTGATTACTTGGTTTGTGCAAAACCACTCAAGAGATTATTGCAAACTATAGTTGATGAAGGATTGTCATGAAATTATGTTGTAAACTTTCATTGTGGCTATCTATGCTGAATTCAATTCAGGTTGATTTGAAAGCTCAGTTTTTTAGACCTGATATATGTACTCCTATCAGGCACATTGTGATGCTGTGAGTAAAGCGAGTCTTTTTGTTGATTCGTTCGGATTGCAATCATCATTAGGTGACATTTTTATCCATCTACGTATGTAAGTCATCGATTGGTTCGTTTTATTGGTGAGTCCTGTGCTATAATAGTTTTGAAATAGCTCTTCTGGTTCCCTTTCACTTTCATATTTATGGAATACTATGGCTACATTTGATACAGGGATATTTCTGAAGAGGACCTCATATACCATGATGTCAATGGATACTCAAGAGTTGAGACCAGTTCTTCTAGACCACATTCAAGTTCTTCAAGCCACAACATCTATAGATCCAACATCGAAGGTTCATTTTCTAATTATCATATTGCTGATACGAGACCTGAAATTCACAGAAGAAGAATGACGGAAGTCATGGAAGAATTACCTGTAAATACAAGATATGAAGTTATAACTGGCTGCTGTGATCGAGGTGTTGCATTCATTATTCAAGGTTATAAATATTTCCATTAAACTTCTCCATGGTTCGGTTTCTGAAAAAAAAAAACAAGGTTATGTTTGTCAAGAAAATAAACCAAAGCCAAGTTTGTTTAAGCTGGTTTTGATTTTGAAATTCCTATAATAAGTCCATGCGTATATTCCCTTTTTCCTTCGAGCAGACCATATATTTATTCTAAAATGAACTGAATGATTAATTTTTTTAATAGATTCGTCTTGGCTTATTTCACTGTTTTTCTTTGATAATTTGTTAGAACTGTTTCTCACTACGCCATTATACAGTTTTACCGACGGATTCATTCCGTTGGTAAAAGGAACAAAAACCATCGGTAAAATTATTATCGACGGTATCTCCGACGAAACAAATCCGTCGGAGTCATGAACGTCGGTAATTCTAATTCCGTCGCCATGTCTGTCGGTATAAAAAAAACAAAAATACCGACGGATAAGCGCGCCAAAAAAAATTCCCGCCACAAGTTACCGATGGAATATTCCGTTTGTAAAATTCAACGGTAATGCCGTCAGTGATTCCGTCGGTAATTGTGGCACAGGCCCGTAATTTTTTTCCAACTCTCTGTGAAATACCGACGGAAATATGCCGTCGGTGATT